>Ga0102592_1000114_pt1 | contig 232250 bp, 181 predicted proteins | sample AraplaCol_mMF_r2_FD_76861 | JGI IMG/M metagenome (GOLD analysis project Ga0102592, IMG submission 76861) | Arabidopsis root microbial communities from North Carolina, USA - plate scrape MF_Col_mMF_r2 (SPADES assembly) (version 2) | ecosystem: Host-associated > Plants > Roots > Endosphere...
ACATTGGCGGCGCTGAACAGGCGACTGACGGCGGGCTGACGATCTACGTTCGCTAACCCTCCCCGGGGTCAGTAAAGCGGGGTGCGGAACACCGATGGTACTCGCGCCGCATCCCGCTCCATCCGCGAGCATACCGCGGCAGGCGTTCGGTACTCGTTATCTTTATAGGACGCCCCACGCGCGAGACCTCCCCCTCCCGTCATTTCCCGCAAGCCAAGCTCGCCGACGATCCGGCGGGCTGCTTCGGCCCAACGTCGAACGCCTTGGTGGACCATACCGGCCGATACCAGCGGCATGGCCATGACCAACTCACTCAGTTCCGGCAGTTTCGACGAGGTGCGTCGGCCGGACAGCTTCCGCTCCATCATCTGCCGCACCAACGCCAGCCGGTCACTTCGAAGCGCTTCGTGCTCGCGTCACTGAACGGCCCGCCAACGAATCTCCGTTCATCGCGCCAACCAGCCGCCATCAGCCGGGATGACGGCACCATGCAGGTAGCGTGAAGCCGGCGTCAGCAGGAAAACGGCAGCCTCGCCGATATCCTCGGGGGTGCCCCAGCGGCGAGCAGGAATGCGATCGATGATCGCAGCGCTGCGATCGACGTCCGTGCGAAGCGCCTCTGTGTTGTTGGCGGCGGTTGGATGTCGTGGCAATTATCCCTCTAGCGGGTCCGACTATTTCCGTTGCCCCGTCGGGCGGCAATCACGCGCACTTCCATAGCAGCGGCCGGGGTGCGAAGCCGAGTTTTTCCTTCGCTCGCGTGTTCGCGGCGCCGGTCAGACGGGTGTGATAGTAGACCGCTTCCTCGCCGGCCGACTTCAGCGCGTCCTCCACACTGACCCGCCCCGGCTCCGATGCATCAACCCATCGAGCGAAAGCCGGGAGCCATTTGGCGACGGGCATCGGGTCGTCGTCGACGATATTGTAGACCCCCGGTTCGGCCGTAAGCGCGGCGACGGTCGCAGCGATCGCGTCATCGATATGGACGAACGACCAAACGGCATTTCCTTCGCCGATAATCACCGCCTCGCCATTGCGAACCTGATCGGCAATCGCTCCGTCCGGCCGGTACCAGGTACCGGGCCCATAGAAGAAGCCGTAGCGCAGGACGACGCCATCGAGCGACGGCGAGGCGAGCACACGGTCCTCATAGGCGCCGATGGTGCGCGTGCTCTCGCCGATCTCCCCGGGCGCGTCGTAGCTGAGCCTCGCGGTCTCGTCGGCGAGTTGTCCTGCCGGGGCATCGAGGTAGAAGCCACGAGACTGCATGATGTAGCGGCGAACGCCCAGCTTCTCCGCCGAAGCGAGCAGGTTGGCGCCGCCCTCGCGATGAAGGCGCGTATCGTCCGGCATGGCCTTGATGATGTCGGCGGGGTTGGCCGGAAGCCAGGTAAGTTGATCGATCACGACGTCCGGCGCTGCTGCCGCGATTGCCTCATGGACCGCCTCGGGGTCGAAGGCATCGGCGGTCGACGCCTCGGCCCCGAGTTCGCGGAGACGATCCACGCCTGGGCCGGGGCGCGTCATGCCGGTCACCTGATGGCCAAGGGTCAAGAGCGCCCGCACCAGCGGCGAGCCGACGGCGCCTGTGGCGCCCGCGATGAATATCTTCATAGCCAACTCCTCAATTTGAGCGTTTCGGGCGTGCGCCCGCCTTTACTTTTCAAGTGCTGCCTGCGGCGTATTGCGGAAGCTGATCGCCATGCGGTTGTAGGCGTTCATCAGGCTGATCGCGATCGTGAGATCGGTGAGTTCACGCTCGTTGAACTCGGCGTGCGCAGCTTCATAGGCTTCGTCCGGCACACCCGTCTCGGCGACGCGTGTGACGGTTTCGGCCCAGGCAAGGGCCGCCCGCTCGCGCGCGTCGAAGAGGTTGCCGGCTTCCCTCCACGCCTGGACCAATGCGATCTTTTCGATCGGTTGGCCCTTTTTCAGGAGGTCGCGGGTGTGCATGTCGAGACAATAGGCGCAATTGTTGATCTGTGAGATGCGAAGATAAACCAGATCCACCAGCACTGGCGCCAGGCCACTTTGCAGGACGTAGCCGTAGACACCGCCAAGGGCCTTGGCGCCGGCCGGTGCAATCTGGTTGTAGTCGAGACGCTTGCTCATTGTTCTGCTCCTTGGGTTCGGGTCTACTTGATCGGGGTGGTGAGTTCTTTTTCATCGCTGTCGGCGACGAACACCGCCAGCAGCTTTGCCGGCGTCGTCTGGCTCGCGTTGCGGCTGACGAGGTGGGTGGACGCCGGCGGCTCGTACCAGCTCTCGCCGGCGCGGTAGGTCTGCGTCGGGCCGTCATTGACCTTGGAGACGATTTCTCCGGAGAGAACGTAGGCGAAGATGAAGGACGACTTTGCATGCGTGTGCGGAACCGAGGCACCGCCTGGGGGATAGTCGACGATCAGGGCGGTCAAGGTCTTGCCCGGAATATTGGGTATCGCCTTTTCGAAGTGCGGCGTGACAACGTCGCCGGGATCATGCGCAGCGGCCGGCAGCGTGGTGACGATTGCAAGGGCGGCGGCAGCAGCGCCAATGAAGAATCGTAAGGTCATGCCAGGGATCTCCTTTCCGTGTGGTCCTGATGACGTTTCTTCCTGCCCCTAGAAATGACGACTTCCTGGTTCTAAAAAAAGCACCAAGAACCGACAAACAACGTGTACCAGGAAAGCATGGATCAGCTGCTGGAACTGAACCTCGATCGGTCGGCGCGGACGCCACTGGCCGAGCAGATACGAAAGGGCATCAGCGCCGCGATCGAAAGCGGGGTGCTTGCCCCAGGCGCGCGTCTGCCGTCCTGGCTGGATCTCGCCGCTCAGCTTGGTGTTGCACGCGGCACTGTGCGTACGGCCTACGACAAGCTTTCCGCGGCCCAGCTCATCGTCGCCTCACGCTCGACCGGGACCCGCGTCGCCGCTCGTCCTGCAGCGGTTGCGCGGATCGAGCCGCCGCCGGATCCCGGCTCGTTCATGGAGCGCTATCGGGAGATGACAGCCGGCCCGGCGATCTTCCAGATGGGCGTACCGGCGCAGGAAACCTTTCCCGCAACGCTCTTCGCGAGGATCCGCGCGCACGCCGTACGCGTGGAGACGAGCGCTCCGGCGATCTATCCCGACCCACGCGGCGAACTGGAACTGCGCCGGGAAATTGCCGCCTATCTTGCCGTCGCACGTCGCATCGAGTGCTCGCCCTCCGAAATCATCATCACCGGGGGATACGCCAGCGGGCTTGGAATGGCGCTCCGCGTCCTCGGTCTCGAAGGGCAAAAGGTCTGGATGGAGGAGCCAGGGTTCCCATTCACCCGGCGCGGGCTGGAGCTTGCGCGACTGGAGATTGTGCCGGTCCCCGTCGATGCCGATGGCGTCAACGTCGAGCATGGCATACGCCGTGCCCCGGATGCAGCGCTGGTTGTCGCGACCCCGGGGCAACAGGCGCCGCTCGGGTCCACCCTATCGCTGGCACGCCGACTGCGTCTTCTCGACTGGGCGGCCGGGGCGCAGGCCTGGGTGATCGAAGACGACTATCTCAGCGAGTTGCAGCTCGACGGCCGCGCCGCACCGGCGCTCGCCTCCCTCGACCGCGGTGGACGCGTCATTCACATCGGCTCCTTCAGCAAGACCATCAGCCCGGCCCTCCGGCTCGGCTTTCTCGTCGCGCCGCCGGCGCTCGCCTCCCGTTTTGCGGAAGTCGCAGCCTGTCTCGCACCGCCCCCCGGGCCGTCCGTGCAGCTTGCAGCCACTGAGTTCATGCGCGAGGGGCATTATTTGCGGCATCTCCGGCGGACGAAGCGGGTCTACTCCGCCCAACGCGACGCCTTGCTGAAATCCCTGCGGCCAGAGGAAGCGACAGTTGCCGGATTGGCCGTGCTGTTGCGTTTGCCGGACGGGGCGCCGGATCTCGCTATTGCCAGAGAAACGTTGGCTTTCGGCATGTCGCCCGCACCGCTTTCGGCCTGGTACGCGTCGCCGGATTCTGCAAAATCCGGCTTGCTTCTAGGCCTTGCCACGGCGCCGCCACGGCAGCTTGCGAGATCCTGCGACCGCCTGCTTGAGATTGTAAGACGGTTTGCTTGACGTGTTGCATGTGCAAGCAAAGTGCGAACTCTCAAGCGACGGAGCCGTTCTGTGCGCCTTCGGACTTCCCCAGCCAATGGCAAGAAAATCCTGTTCCGGTCGATACACCGTGCGACCCTTCTGCTTGTCGTGCGAAACCACGAACCTGATTAAGCGGGATACGAGACTCACCTGCCAGCCGTCGCAGATGACACATCAATGGAACTTAACTGGGAGACTTTTTTCAAATTATATCAATCGTGCGCGCCTGCCGAAACAGGCGCGCAGAAACCCAACGTGTTGGGATTATTCCTCGATATCGACCTTGTCGAATCGATGCGAACCCAAGGGTTCCATCACGTAGTTCTTCACCTTTTTCAACATCGGCAGCACAACGGTGGAATGAGCAATCGGAACCCAAGGTGCCTGGTCGCTGATCATGGCCTGCGCTTCTTCGTACAGTTTCGTCCGCTCGCTCTGATCCGAGCTGGTACGCGCCTTCTGGAAGATCTCGTCGAGCGGCTTGTCGCACCAGTTGGCATTGTTGCTGCCGCCAACGCCCGAGCAGCTGAAGAAGTAGCTGAGCAGATTGTCGGGATCGCCGTTGTCGCTCGTGCCGCCCAGGATGACGGCGCCATCGCGCGCTTCGTCGCGCACCTTCTTCAGGTACTCGCCCCATTCATAGGAAACGATCTCGACGCCGATGCCGACCTTGGCAAGGTCCGCCTGCATCAGCTCGGCCGCGCGACGAGCATTCGGCATGTATGGACGGCTGACGGGCATCGCCCAGATTTTCATCTTCAGATCTTTGACGCCGGCTCCGTCGAGAAGCTTCTTTGCCGCTTCCGGATCGTAGCTGTAGCCCTCGATGCTGCCGTTATAGCCCCACATCGTCGGCGGCAGGACGCTTTTGGCGACCTGGCCCATGCCCTGATAGACGGAATCAACGATCGCCTTGCGGTCGATCGCCATGTTGATGGCGCGGCGCACCTCCAGCTTGTCGAACGGCGCGACCAAGGTGTTCATCGCGAGATAGGAGACGTTGAGACCCGGTTGTTCCAATACCGTCAGGTCCGGATTTGCCTTCAGCCCGGCAACATCGGCCGGCGCCGGGTACGGCGCGATATGGCATTCGCCCGCCTGAAGTTTCTGCATGCGTGTCGTCGGGTCGGTGGTGATCGCGAAGATGAGATTGTCGATCTTCGGCGCGCCGGCCCAATAGTCTGCATTGGCTGCAAAGCGGATCGCCGCATCTTGCTGGTAGTCGACAAACCGGAACGGCCCGGTGCCGACAGGCTTGCGGTCGAGGTCCTCGCGCCGTCCCTCAGCCGCCAGCTTGTCGGCATACTCTTTCGACATGATCGAGCCGAAGTTCAGGGCAAGCTTCGCCGGAAGCGACGCATCCGGTTGCTTCAGCACGAACTTGACGGTCTTTTCATCGACCTTGACGATGTCCTTGATGACCGTTGGCATGTCCATCGCGTTGAACATTTCCCAGTTCGCACCAGGAAAGTAGCTGTTCCACGGGTCGTCCTTGTCCAACTGGCGAATGTAGGTGAAGAGCACGTCGTCTGCGTTGAAATCCCGTGTCGGGGTGAAATCATCCGTCGTCTGGAACTTCACGCCTTCCCGCAGTTTCAGCATGTATTCGAGATTGTCCTCGGAAATGGTCCAGCTTTCGGCGAGGCCCGGGGCGACGTTGGTGGTGCCGGGCTCGAATTCAGTGAGGCGATCGTAGATCGTCTCGGCCGAAGCATCCCACGTGCTGTTGGCCGAGTAGAGCGCTGCGTCGAACCCCTCTGGCGCGCCCTCCGAGCAATAGACGAGCGTCTTCGCCATGGCAGGCGTCAGCGCCACGCCCGAAAGCATGGTTGCTGCAAACAGGGAAACAAGGGTTTTGCGCGTCCGCGCGAATTTCAAAGTCATTGGCGTGTCCTCCCTTGGGAATGGAATGCGAAATGCCCGGCGGATGTCTCGCCGGCTGAGGTCAATCGGCTTTGCCGGCCGTCGTGCTGAGGCCACGGCCTGGCGTCCAGACCGGGTCTGGCGCGGTCCAAAGCACGTCGTTGCGGATCAGCTTCACCAACTCGTTCGCCTGCAGGTCGAGGAAGCGCTCGCCCTTTTCGGCGGTTGCGCTGCGAGGATCGCCCCAGGTGCCGGTGACCGGCGCCCGCTCGGCGAAGGAATAGAAGCGCGACACGTCCGCAGGTACGTCAACGGGATGCTGCTGGTTGCCGAAGGCCTGGCCGAACATCTCGGTCTTTACCGCATCCGGAACGATCGCCAGCATGACCGACGCTTCGCCCTCACAGGCATGGTGCGCACCGGTGTCGACCTCGAAGATCTTGCTGGCCTCCTCTGGCGCCAGCATCCACGGCGTTGTGGCGACGATCGGCATGGCGAACTCGACCGCCAGTTCGCGCACGGCAACCGCGAGCGGGTCCATGTTGCCGCCGTGACCGTTGACGATGAACAGCCGCGAGAAACCGAGCGTCTTCAGCGATCGGACGATGCAGCGAATGACGCGGCTCAGCGTATCGTAGTCCAGCGTGATGGTGCCGCCGAAAGGCAGGTGGTGTTCGCTCATGCCGAGCCACAGGCCGGGAAGAACGGCGACCGGGATGTCGTCGGCCACGAGACGGGCGGCACGGATGGCCGCGGCCGATGCGCTGGCTGTGTCGGTAATGACCGGCAGGTGCGGCCCATGCTGTTCCAGCGAACCGATCGGCAGGACGGCAAGCGCGCCCGGCTTTCCGGCGAGTTCACGCAGGCTGGGTGCGGTCATGCGCGCCCATTCGACTTCCTTCTTCATCTTAGGCCTCTTTCATCAGATCAAATTCATTTCGGCTCGTAGCCGCGTGGACTGCCGCACGCGCGACGGCGTCCGCCGACATGGGGAAAGATGCGGAAGCGGCAGCTGACAGGGGCACCGATCGGCATCGGTCAGGTCAATGTAGTCTCCGGCGGCGTAGGTCGCGCTTCGTTCGAGTGCAGTGGTGGGATCCGCTCCAAATATGCACAGTCGGAAATATCAATCAAATTATTTTTCCGATACGAAAATTATCTTTCTTAAAATATCGGAACAGCGCATCAAATGATATGGAGCGGCCACCCCGCCAGCCGTGCCAACGGTCGGCGGAGTGTGTCTATAACGCTCGTCTGCGCCTCACCCCTGCGCCAGATGACACCTTGCACAGCGTGCGCCCTCGCCTAGGTGCTGGAGAACCTGCGGCGCCTCGCAGCCGGCTGCAGCCTTGCCGCAGCGTTCCTTGTAGAAGCAACCGGTTGGCAGTTTTCGGTTGTTTGGAAGCTCGGCGGTCCGCACCTCCGCAATGGTCGGCAAGGGACTTGCGAAACTCGGAGCCGCGGCCAGAAGCGTCTGCGTATATGGGTGCCGAGGATCGCCCAGCACCACGTCGGCCGGGCCTGATTCAACTATCTGGCCGAGATACATCACCGCGACATCGTCGCAGAAGTGGCGCACCAGTGCGACATCGTGCGAGATCATGAGGTAGGCGAGCCCCCGCTCCCGCTGCAGTTTCAGAAGCAGGTTGATGATCTGCGCCTGGACCGACACGTCGAGCGCCGATGTCGGTTCGTCCAACACCATGAGGTCGGGGTCCGTGCTGATGGCGCGGGCGATGGCAATGCGCTGGCGCTGTCCGCCTGAAAACTCGTGTGGCAGACGATCGAGATGTTCCGGCCTAAGACCGACAGCGGTCGCCAGTTGTTCCGCCTTCGCATGCAGCTCGGCGTTGCTATGCCCGCCGCGAATATGCAGCGGCTCGCTGATGAGCCGCCAGACCGGCAGGCGCCGATCGAGCGAGGATTGCGGATCCTGGAAAACGATCTGCATCTTCTGCCGCAGCTGGCGCTTCTCTCTGCCCTGCGCTGCCTGAAAATCCTGACCGTCAATCGCCACCCTACCCTGCTCGTAAGGCGCAAGTCCGATGATCGCCTGGGCGAGCGTACTCTTGCCGCAACCGGATTCGCCGACAATGCCGAGGCTTCTGCCGGCACGAACTCTAAGGGTGACGCCGTTGACGGCGTGCACATGCGAGGTGGGGCGCCCGAGCCAGTTGCGGGACGCCGGGAAGCGGACATGGAGATCGGAAACCTCCAGAACCGGCCGCGCCATCGTTTCAACGCCTGCGGTCATTTCCGGCTCCCTTGCTCTGACAGTTCTCGCGCGTCACCGCGCCGCCAGCACGCCACCTGTTGGCGATCGGCCCCAGCCAATTGCGGAGACTGGGATCGACAGAGATCAACCGCTTCCTTGCATCGCGGCTGGAAATAGCAGCCCGCCGGTGGATGCAGGAGATTAGGCACCGCGCCTGGGATCGCTTCGAGCTCCTGTTTTGGCGCCACCCGATCCGGCAGACAGCGCAATAGCGCCTGGGTATAGGGGTGCTGCGGCGCCTCGAGCACGGTGCGGGTCGCACCATGCTCAACGATCCGTCCGGCATACATCACGTAGAGCCGGTCGCAGAGCTGCGACACGACGGCGACGTTGTGCGAGATGAAGATGACCGATGTGCCGGTGCGGCGCGCGCGGTTCTGGATCAGCCTCAGGATCACCGCCTGCACGGTGACATCGAGCGCGGTCGTCGGCTCGTCGGCGATGATGAGGCCGGGATTGCATGAGAACGCCATGGCGATCAGCACGCGCTGCCGCATGCCGCCGGAGAGTTCGAACGGGTAGAGCTTCATGACCCGCTCTGGCTCGCCGATCAGCATGTCGGCGAGAATATCCCGCGCAATGCGCCTGGCATCCGGCAAGCTTGTCTCCTCGTGACGCATGATGACGTCAGTCAGCTGCTTGCCGATGCGGATCGTCGGGTTCAGCGCGTTCATCGGCTCTTGAAAGATGGTCGAGAACACCTTGCCGCGCACATCCTGCAACTGACTGTCGTCCATGGCGAGGGTGCTATGGCCAAAGAGCCTGACCGAGCCGCCGGTGATCCTGTAGCGCCCCCTGGGCAGCAGCCCAGTCGCGGCCATGGTCGTCACCGATTTGCCGCAGCCTGACTCGCCGACGATCCCGACGATCTCAGCCTTTCCGACATTGATCGACACATTGTCGAGCGCCTTGATCGCGCCGCTGAAGGTGGGAAACTCCAGAGACAGGTTGTGAATGGCCAGCGCCTGGCCGCGTCGTTCTGCCGTGCCTGTCATCATCTGCCCCTCAAGCGCGGGTCGAGCATATCGCGAATGCCGTCGCCAACCAGATTGCACCCCATCGCCGTGACCAGAATGGCGAGACCCGGGAAGGTCGCGTACCACCACTGATCGAGCATGTAGCTGCGGCCGCTGCTAACCAGGGCGCCCCATTCGGAGGTCGGCGGCTGGGCACCGAGGCCGATGAAACTAAGCGCGGCTGCGATCAGCACGACGCCGCCAAGATCGAGCGTCGCCTGCACGATGATCGGCGACATCGCGTTTGGCAGGATATGCCAGCGAAGGATGTAGAACGGCGAAGCGCCGAAGGTGCGCGACGCCTTCACGAAGACCTGCTCGCGCAAGGAAAGCGTTTGACCGCGGGCCAAACGCACATAGGCGGGAATACGCACGATCGCCACGGCCAGCATGGAGTTGAACAGGCTCGGGCCAAGGGCTGCGGCCAGCGCCATGGCCAGCACCAGCGCCGGCAGAGCAAGAACGACGTCCATGAGCCGCATGATGGCGGTGTCGACCGGTCCGCCGACCACGCCGGAGAAACAACCGATCAGCACCCCGACCGACATCGAAATCAGGACGATCATGAAGGCGGCGCCGCAGGACGCCCTCGCCCCATAGATCACGCGTGAGAACAGGTCGCGGCCAACCTCGTCCGTGCCGAACCAATGCGCGGCACTTGGCGGCAACAGGCGCGCCGTCAGGGAAACCTTGTCGGGATTGTACGGTGCGACCACCGGTGCGGCAATGATCATGATGAGAACGAGCAGGATGATGGCAGCGCCAACGAGGGTCAGCGGGCTGCGGCGGCTGAGGTACCACAGATAGTGCAGCCGCTCGGAGATGGACTTGGTCCTGCGCATCGCGGCACTCGACGCAGCAGGTTCTGTCGGCATGACGGCGGACATGATCAGACCTCCCTGATTTGCGGGTCGGCGAGCATGTAGGCGAGATCGACCAGGAGGTTGATCAGCACATAGCCGATGGATGCGACGATCGTGAAACCCATGATGGCGGGAAAATCGAGCGTCTGAATGGAGGTCACGACATAGGTGCCCATGCCCGGCCAGGCAAAGATCGTCTCGGTCAGCACTGCTCCATAGAGAAGGTCGCCAAGCGCCAGTCCCAACAGGGTGATCGAAGGGATCAGCGCGTTTCTGAGTGCGTAGTTGAAGACGATCATGCCCTTGCGCAGGCCGCTCGCGCGGGCGGTGCGGATATAATCTTCCTGCAGCACATCCAGCATCGAGGCGCGGATCTGGCGGGTGATCACGCCCATATTGGCGAAGGCCAGCACGAAGCCCGGCAGGATGATGTGGTAGATGGCGCTGCAAAAGGCATCGAAGCGGCCTTGCAGCAGCGAGTCGATCAGCAGGAACCCGGTGATGCGTTCGGGTGCAACGATGCCCATGGCCAGGCGCCCGCTGCCGGGCAGTATCTGGAACTTGGCGTAGAAGAGGTAGATCAGGATCAGGCCGAACCAGAACACCGGCATTGAGATGCCGCAGACGGAGACCGTCCGCGCGATCTGGTCGATCGGGCCGTCCTTGTAGACGGCCGACAGCACGCCGAGTGGTACGCCCAGACAGATCGCAATGAAGAGCGCGACCGTTCCGAGTTCCAGTGTTGCCGGCAAGAAGGTACGAATATCGGCTGCAACCGGGCGGTTGGTCCGCAAGGACGTTCCCAGATCGCCTTGCAGGAGATTGCCGATATAGATGGTGAATTGTTCGACGACCGGGCGATCCAGACCCAGGTTGCGCCTGACGTTCTCAAGCGTTTCGGCGCTTGCCCTATCGCCCGCAATCATGCGCGCGGGATCTCCCGGAATGAGGTGAGAGATCGTGAAGGTGATGACCGCGACCCCGAGCACCACAAAAAGCAGCAATATCAGACGCGGAATGATGATGCGGGTGATTGCCATGGACGTCAGCCTTTCCAGCAGGAAAACCTTGCTTGGGAAACGATGAAACCCTGCCGTCACAGCCGTTGGGGCCGGCGGCAGGTGTTCCGTGGATTGAGGCCTGTTGAACGAGAGGATCGCTTCAATCCGGCCCCTCACTCCGTCTTCGACATCGTCCCGAAGTTGTAGACCTGGATCAGCATGGGATTGTAGACATAGCCTTTCACCACGGCGCGACGGGCGAAGATGTCATTCTTCTCCATGATGTAGAGATAGGGCGCGTCCTCGGTCGAAAGCTTCTGCGCCTCGATGTAAAGAGCCTTGCGCTTGACCTCGTCGACGATCGATCCCGCCTCACGCACGAGATCGGTCACCTGCTTGTTGCTGTAGAAGGAACGGTTGCCCGGGCCGCCCATTTTGTCGGCGTCGAACCAATAGTTCATGAACATGTAGGGGTCGGCAAAGTCAGGCGTCCAGGCACCGGGAGCCATATCGAATTTGCCGTTGGCCACCAGTTCGCGTTTGGTCGTGTCGGCGACCGCCTGCAGATCGAGCTTGATGCCGACTTCAGCCAGTGACGCCTGCAGCGCCAGCCCAACCGGCTCCCAGGCAGGGTCCGCCTGAGAGAAGGTATAGGTCAGGTGAATATCGCTCTTGCCGGAGTCGGCAAGCAGAGCCTTGGCCTTCTCGATGTCGTATGTGTACTGGAAGCCCTGCGGGTCGTGTCCCCACATGCCGCTCGGCACCGCGCCGCGCATTTGCTTGGCCTGGCCGAGCATGATGCCGTCGATGATGCCTTGATAGTCGACCGCATAGGAAATCGCCTTGCGAACCTTGGCGTCGTCGAGCGGCGGCTGGCGGTTGTTCATGTAGATGTAGTTCACATACATGCTGGGATTGCTCTCGACCACGACGGAAGCGTCCTTTTGCAGCGCCTCCGCCTGATCGAGCGGGATCTGTTCGATGATGTCGGCATCGCCGTTGGTCAACTGAAGGCGGCGGGCCGACACGTCGCCGACGATGCGAATGACGACCTGTTTCAGCGCCGGCTCAGTGCCTGCGTAATGTTCGTTGCGGTCGAGCACGATGCTCTGGTTCCGCTCCCAGGAGGCGATACGGTAGGGCCCGCTGCCGGCGGAGTGCTCGGCAAGCCAGGCCTTCGCCATGTCGCCGTCCTTTTCATGCTCCATCACCTTGGGATTGATGATCGCTGCCCCGGAGACGGCCAGCGTCGAAATGAACGGCGCGAACGGCGCCGTCAGATGAAATCTGACAGTCTGCGGATCGACGACCTCGACCTCCTTCAGCACCGGGAACGCGTCGGACGGTCCGGCCTTCAGCTTCATCAGCCGGTCGAAGCTGAATTTGACGGCCGCGGCATCGACCGGTGAACCGTCATCGAACTTGTGGCCGCTGGCGAGCTTGAAGGTCCACACGAGGCCGGCATCGTCGGCGGTCCAGCTTTCAGCCAGTTCGGGCCCGACCTCCGTTGAGCCGCCCTTGTAGGCGACGAGCCTTTCGTAGGCGGCATAAATCAGTGTGTAGCCGCTGTTGCTGATTTCAACTCCAGGATCGGCGGTCGGCGGATCTTCCGCTCGCGCCAGCACCAGCACGTCCTGCGCTGCGATCGCGCCGGAAAGAGGCGTCGATGCCAGAAGCAATGCAACGCCGATCGATTTCCACTTGGAACCGTTCATCTCGTAGTCCTCCCCAGAACTGCAGTGCCGATGCCCTCCCGGCATTCACCGCAGCTCTAGAGTAGGAAACGATTTTCCTAAGTGCAATATTTTTTCTTATCGTATTTGTTTTTTAGTTTCGATCAGCTTTTGAGCTTGATCGTCTGCGTATTCGCGAGCGTGGAGACCAATTCGGTTTCCGGAGTCGAACAAACGCACAGGATTTGCGCAGGTTCTTCGCTGACGCTGAGATAGGCGTGGCCCATTATTGCGTCGAAATAGCAGGAATCGCCCTTCTTGAGGCGCAAAGGCGCATAGATCTCGGTGTGAAGCTCCAGTTCCCCTTCGAGTACGTAGAAGAACTCTTCGCCCTTGTGGCGGATCAGTGGCCCGAACTCCTCAAGCGTGCGTGCCCGGGCCACCGCCACGATCGGAACCATCGACTTTTTGGAAATCTCCGTACAAACATAGAGATAATCGTAGTTCTGCGTGATGATCGCCCGCCCGTCGCCCGACTTGGTGTAGGTGCGGCGCCCCAGCATGTTGGGCGCGTCTTCAGCGCCGGTCATCGTCCCGAAAAGCTCGACGATGTCGACCTTCAGGCCCTGGGCGAGCTGGATCAGCCGGTCGTAGGTGAGCTGCATCTGGTTGTTTTCGACCTTGGAAAGGGTCGAGACCGCAAGCCCGGTCATGGAACTCACCTCTGCCAAAGTCCAGCGATTGCGGTTGCGAATCTCCTTCAGGATATCGCCGAGGCTGGATTTCGCATCGGTCATCGTTGGCGTCTCCAATTTGCCTGCAGCCGTTCCGGACCGCGTGCCGATCTCGGCTCAGCCCGCGACGCGGCAGAATCCGACTGGCATGATAGGAAAACCATTTCCTATAATACGTGGCCGAAATCAACATTGCCTCGAAGGCAATGCGTGCCGGCGACAACCCTGCCCGCGATCGTCTTCGGATCGATACCGCCCTTGCCCTACCCCTCGAATGGGTTGGCGACCCTGGGCCAATAGGGTCGCTTCAGCTTGGTAAAGGCCAGTTTCTCGAATGAGGGCTGCAAGGCACCGGGCGCGCTTACGTAGAGAATTTCGCGCGCGATGGGTTCGAAGCCTGCGCGGAAGTGGTTGCTGGATTTCACCACGACGATCTTCTTCTGCGCCGGGTCCAGGCCGAGCGCGGTCATGCATTCCGGGTGGAAGGTTTGTGTGCGCACGGTGTTCAGCACGATGTCGACGTTGCCGACACTGACCCAGACGGCATCGCCGATGCCGAGCGGCGTCGGCCCGAAGCGCTGTGTGATGCCCGAAGCGACACGCCTGACCGTCACCGTCAGATCGAGCGGATCGCCGGAAGCCGGCCCGACCTTGCCGCCGATCCGCAGCGCCAATGTGGCCCCCTCTCCCGCCTCGCGGCACATGCGCACCGCAATCGGGTCCCAATAGAGGCAGGTCGCCACGTCTTCGATGCCGCGCTCGATGATGCGACGCAGGATGAAGGTCGAGTCTCCAGGCGCTCCGCCGCCTGCATTGTCGGAGACGTCGGCAAGCACGATCGGACCGCTCTTCGCGGCAATGGCCCGATCCAGCGCCGCGTCGATACCGAGATAGTCTCCGCGCATTTCTTCGCGCGCATCGAATATCTCCCGACCGAAGGACCGGGCGGTGCGCGCAGCCTTTTCCGGGTCATTGTCGGTGACGACGAGCATCTTGGCGCCGACATCCTCGACATCGCCCCAGGGGAAGCCGTGGCCGAAGGAGACCGACAGCACGCCATCCTGCCCCTCCACGGCTTTCATGCGATCGACAATGCCGCGCAACGGGGCGCGATGCGGGTGGAAGGTGTTGATCATGCGGCAGTCATAAACGCCCATGGCTGGTCGCACTTCGCCCGCGAGGGTCCGCTCCACCAGCCGGAACAACTGGCCGGCTACCTCCTCGATGTCCGTATGCGGATATTCCTTGTAGGTAGCGATCATGGTCGCATTGGCGAGCATGCGGTCGGTGATATGGCAATGGAGATCAAGTTCGGCGGCAACCGGCACATTCGCCCCGACCAGCCCGCGCACATGCTCGAGCAGATCCCCCTCGACATCGTCATAGCCTTCGGCGACGCAGGCGCCGTGCAGGGCAAGCATGACGGCATCGACCGGCATGGCCGCCTTGAGGTCGCCAAGGATGGTGGCGCGGAAGCTCTCGTAGACCGCCCGCGTGGTCCTGCCGCCTGGCTCGGCCACCGCGCACAGGCTCTCCACCACGCACCAGGCCTTTTCTTGAGCGGCCTTGCGCCAGACAGACAACTGCGACGAGCAGCAGGTGAGCGGCCTGCTGGTGGCATCGCCGTAGGCGATCAGGTTTTCCCGGAAGGCCTCAACGCCCGTCTGCATCGGCGAAAATGTGTTGGTCTCGGTGTCCAGCCCAGCGATGAACAGTTTCATTTTTACCTCTTGCCTATCAAGAAAGATATTTTCTAATCATAAAACTATGTTTATCGTCGGAAAGTCAAATGCATTATCCGCGCCTTCGCGCGGCTGACTGGGGAGGCAGGAATGCGCGTCTATATTTCCGCGGATATCGAGGGCATCGTTGGGGTCGTCAGCCGCGACCAGCTGATGCCCGAAGGTTTCGAGTATGAGAACGCCCGGCGCTGGATGACGGACACAGTGGTCCATGCCTGCGAGGCTGCGCGTGAAGAAGGCGTGGAGGAAGTCATCCTCAGCGATTCTCATGGAAATGGCGAGAGCATCCTGATCGACCGCCTGCCCGACTATGTGCAGGTCGTGCGTAGCTGGCCGCGGCCGCTGATGATGATGCAGGGCATCGAGCTCGGGTCCTTCGTCGGCGCCATGCTTCTCGGCTATCACGCCGGGGCAAGCCACTCGGGGGGCGTGCTGTCGCACACCATCGGCGGCACAGCCTTCGCCGAGGTGCGGATCAACGGCGTCGTCATGCCGGAGGCCGGCATCAATGCGGCCATCGCCGGGCATTTCAATGTCCCGGTGCTGCTCGCCTCGGGCGACAACATTGCCTTGGACGAGATCAGGGAGCGCATCGGCGACGTCGTGACGGTGCCGGTGAAGCAGGTCTACAGCACGCAATCGGCGATCACGCTGACGCCGGCCGTCGCGCATCGCCGCATCCGCGAGGGCGTCAAGGCGGCGCTGGCAAGAGCAGGCTCGGCAAAACCGTTCAGACTGGAAAACCCTGTCCTGGAGATCGTGTTCCGAAATCGCCTGCCGGCCGAGTATCTCTCCTATCTCAAGGGCGTCGAGCGCACTGATGGTTACACGATCCGCTACCAGGGCGACGACATGGTCGACGTATCGCGCTTCATCCAATTCGTGGTCGGCTACAATTCGCGCCTGACATTCTGACGAGTCCTTCTGCGGAATCAAACAATGACTACCTCCATCGTCCTCGGCGCCGGCATGGTCGGCGTTTCAACCGCGCTCGCATTGCAGGAGAGCGGGCATCAGGTGGTGCTGCTGGATCGCAAGGCGCCGGGCCGGGAAACCAGCTATGGCAACGCCGGCATCATCCAGACCGAGGCCGTCGAGCCCTATGCCTTCCCTCGCTCCGTGACCGAGATCGCCAGGGTTGCGCTCAAGCGCGGCAACGACGTCGATTGGCGGCTGCGCGATATGCCACGCTTGGTGGGCCCGCTCTGGCGCTATTTCGCGCAGTCGGCGCCCGCGCCTTACGCGAGAACCATCGCGGCCTATTCACAACTGGCGCTGCGTGCGAGTGACGATCACGCGCGTTTCATCGAACCCGCCGGCGCTGGGGAACTGATCGTCCGGCAGGGCTGGCGCGCGGTCTATCGTACACCCGCGACATTCGAAGCGGCTGCTGCCACCGCGGAGCGGCTGAAGCGTGTCTACGGCGTGCCGTCAGCGGTGCTTGGTGCATCCGAACTCGCAGCAAGCGAGCCGGCGCTGCAACCTCGGCTCGCGGGTGCGGTCCATTGGACCTCTCCCTGGACCTGCCGTGACCCGGGTGAACTGGTCGCGCGCTATGCCGCTCTGTTCGTCGCGCGCGGTGGAACGCTGGCCCGCGGCGACGCCATGAGCCTGCAGCAGAATGGCGCCGGCTGGCAGGTGTTGTCCGAGGGCGGCACTTTTACGGCACAGAACGCGGTCATCGCCTTGGGTCCATGGTCGCCGACACTCGCGAAGACGTTCGGCTATCGCATCCCCATGGTGTTCAAGCGCGGTTATCACAGGCATTTCGCAGGTTCGAACGGACCGCGCATTTCGATGCTGGATGTCGACCGTTCCACGCTGGTTGCACCGATGAACGCAGGGTGGCGGGTATTGACCGGTGCGCATATGGCACCGCCGGGCACAGCGCCGGCATCGCGACAGATACTGCACGCCGCCAACGCCGCGCGCGAGCTTTTTGGCTTGGGCGAGGCCGTCGAAGCAACGCCCTGGTCGGGCACCCGGCCCTGCATGCCCGACATGCTGCCCGTCGTCGGTCCGACCCGGTATAAGGGCCTGTGGTTCCATTTTGGCCACGGCCATCAGGGCTTCACATTGGGCCCGACGACCGCCTTCATTCTGGCGGAGCAAATCGAGGGGGGACACGGCAATCCGCTCGCCCAGCCCCTGACGCCATCCGCGCGAGGCTGGGCATAAGGCGCGGCTTTGCGCCGTTCGGTATGGACGCTGGATAGGATTACGAGAACGAGTACTTGCGGACTGGCGAGACTTTCAGCGTCTCGCCAGTCGAAGCGGTGCGGTCCCTTGGCACACCGGCAACGCTCATAGCGCGCCGCAGCCTTACTTATTTTCTCTTCAACGGACCGTTCGGTTCCGTCCCGGTACAGCCTTCATGCGGCTGCATCCCGGAAGTTGCCAGTTCGGCCGGGCGCTTAGCGCTTGAGAAACTGTCCCCCTCGCCGGTTCCTCCGTGCCAGCGGCGATCGTTTTGTTCCTCGCGGCCGCTGACTTCCAATCCTCCAGCGCATTCAGCGCGAATATGCACAGGCGGAAATATTCTCCGGTCGCCAGCTTGACTCCGTTTCGGCGTGCTTCTATTAAGTTGTAGGCCTAACCCTACAATTGGATGCCATGCACCACTCTCACTCATCTTCAACGTCCGCGCTGTCACTCGCAGACCTTCCCGGTCCGAATGTCGCCATCCGCCCACTGCACCACCCCTGGCGGTGGATCAGTGGCGGTCTCGTCATCCTGCTGCTTGCCGTGATCGGCCGCGCCTTCGCAGTCGGGCAAATCCAGTGGACGGTGGTCGGCGAGTTCCTGACGGCTGGCGTCATCATCACCGGCTTCGGTTGGACGCTGCTGATCTCGGCCTGTGCGCTGGTGCTCGGCGTCTTGCTTGGTTTCGCTTTCGGCATCATGCGGCTTTCGGAAAATCCGATCCTGCGCTTTGCAGCATGGCTCTATGTCTGGGTGTTCCGCGGCACGCCGGTGCTGCTGCAGCTGCTCATCTGGTTCAACATCGCTCTGGTCTTCCCGCGCCTCTATATCCCTGGGCTCATCGATGCCCGCATGGTCGATGTGGTGACGCCCTTCGTCGCGGCTGTCCTCGGTCTCGGCGTGAACGAAGGCTCCTATCTGACGGAAGTGGTGCGCGGCGGCATCTCTTCGGTCGACAAGGGCCAGAAGGAAGCTGCCCATACGCTCGGCATGACGCCGGGCCAGACGATGCGGCGTATCATCCTGCCACAGACCCTGCGGCTGATCCTGCCCGTACTCGGCAACAGCGCCATCGGTATGCTGAAGTTCTCCTCGCTCGCCGCCACCATCGCCATGGGCGAGATGCTGAACGCTGCACAACGCATCTACTTCATCAATGGCGCTGTGATCGAACTGTTGTTCGTCTGCGCCGTCTGGTATCTGGCGGGAACCACCGTTCTATCCATCGGCCAATACTATCTCGAACGCCATTTCGGCCGCGATGGCGCAGCCGCAACCCGCGAGCGCCGCTGGTTCAAAGGATGGGCGCGTCGTCCCGTCGCCCCGGGGGAAGCATGACACTCGCAGTCAAGGCAGTCGGTATCCGCAAGAGTTTTGGCAGCCACGAGGTCCTGAAGGGTCTCGATCTGGAAGTCGCCTATGGCGAGGTGCTCTGCATCCTCGGACCCTCGGGCAGCGGCAAGAGCACCTTCCTGCGCTGCATCAACCATCTGGAAACGCCGAATGGCGGCTATGTCTGGGTCGACGGCGCGATCATGGGCTACGAGCTCAGCCGCGGCGCGCTTGAGGGATTGCCGGTCAAGCGGCTCAGGGCGCAGCAGAGCCAGCTCGGCATGGTGTTCCAGCATTTCAATCTTTTCGCGCACCGAACGGTGCTCGGCAACGTCATCGAGGGACCGATGGTTGTACGCGGCTTGAGCCGCGCCGAGGCCGAAGCCCGTGCCATGGGCCTGCTCGAGCAGGTCGGCATGGCGGCCAAGGCATCGAGTTATCCGTCGCAGCTTTCCGGCGGCCAGAAGCAGCGCGTGGCAATCGCCCGGGCGCTCGCCATGGAGCCACGTGTCATGCTCTTCGACGAGCCGACCAGCGCGCTCGATCCGGAACTCGTCGGCGAGGTTCTGGAAGTCATGCGCAATCTCGCGCGTGGCGGCACGACGATGATCGTCGTCACCCACGAGATCGGCTTTGCCCGGGAGGTCGCCGACCGCGTCGTGGTGATGATCGACGGCGAGATCCGCGAGATGGGCGTGCCCACGCACGTTCTGAGCAACCCCGGCGACCCGCGCGTGCGGAGTTTCCTCAGCCGCGTGCTGGCCTGAAGAAAAGAGTTCAAAAAGAGGGAGAACTGAAAATGAAACAACTGCTACCAATGGTTCTGGGGCTAGCCTCCGCAACAATCATCAGCCTGGCCGCAGGCGGCCTGGCGCACGCCGCCGACGAGAAGCTCGCAGCCGCTCTGCCGGACGCGGTGCGCGATACCGGAAAGCTGAACGTCACGATCAGCCTTGCCTATCCGCCAATGGAATACAGCGACGCCGGCTCGACGGAACTGAAGGGCTTCGACATCGATCTTGCCAAGGCAATCGCCGAACGCCTCGGCCTGACGGCCGAGTTCCAGAACGTCGAGTTCCCGCAATTGATCCCGCAGGTCGTCACCGGCCGTTCGGACCTGATCATGACCGCCTTCTCCGACAAGGTGGAGCGCCAGACGCAGCTCGATTTCATCGACTACTTCAAGACCGGCAACGTCTTCTATTCGGCTGCCGATCATCAGGGTGAAATTAAGAGCGAAGCCGACCTCTGCGGCAAGACTGTCGCGGTCGCAACGGGAACCAGCTGGGTTACCTGGGCGGAAAATGTCGGCAAGGCTAAATGCGCAGCCGACAAGCTGATCACCGTCATCCAGATCCCGACCCAGGCCGAGCACATCATGCAGATCCGCCAGGGCCGCGCCCAGGCTTCAGTCATCGGCCTGGAAGGTCTTCTCGACCTGATGAAGCAGGAGCCGGGCAAGTTCTACCAGATCGGCGAGGTCGGCGATGTCAACCACTACGGCATCGCCTTTGCCAAGGCGAACGGTCAGCTGCGTGATGCCGTAAAGGGCGCGCTCGACGCCATGAAGGCCGATGGCACTTATGCACAGATCCTCGACCGCTACGGCTTGAAACAGGCCGCCGTCGAAGAGTTCAAGATAAACGGAGCCACGAAGTAACCGAACCGCGCCGGAGCCTGCCTTGACCCATCCTTCCATGCCAGACGCCTCCACCATCGCAGCAAACGGAAACCCGGACGACCGGCTGGCCCGGCTGCGCCTCGATCTCTATTCGAGCGAGCAGCTCTACCGGCAGCTCTATCGGGCGCTCCGCGCCGCGATTCTCAGCGGCGACTTCTCCGAAGGGGAAGCGATTCCCTCGGAGAACCAGTTGCGCGACCAGTTCGGCATCGCCCGAACAACGGTGCGCAATGCGATGGCGCTTTTGGTTTCGGAAGGTCTAGTTCAGCAGATTCGCGGCCGCGGCACGATCGTCTCGCACCGGCCGATCAGCCACAACATCTGGAATTTCGGCAGCTTCACGGAGCTTGCCCGCCGCCAGGGCCAGCGCCCAGTGACGCGCGTGCTGGAGCACCGGGTCGAGAATGGCGAACTCTTACTGGTGCGCGCCCGCGGGCTTGCCAATGGCGATACGGTGAGTTGGCTGAACGTCGACACATCTCAGCTTGATCTTGCCCTCTATCCGGGCATCGACCGCTACGATTTCGCGGCGCAATCGCTCTACGAGGTTTTGCGCCGCGACTATGACCGCCACCCCTTGCGTTCGGAATTGCTGCTCAGCGTCGTGCCGCCTTCCGACCGCCTCAGGGAGGTCTTTGCTCCGGCGCCTGACGTGCCGGGCTACCTTTGCGCCAGCGGGGATGTGCTCGATGCCGACGACCGGTTGGTCGAGCGCACGTCGATCGTCTACTCGCCGGCCGTCCAGATGAAATTTGCAACGCGCTGGGGGCGCGAGACCGCGCCGCACGGTGCGCAGGAGAGCAAGACATGAGCCGCTTCGGCGACACTTTCACGACCCCAAAACCCATTCTTGGCATGCTGCACCTGGCCGGTGACGGCCCCGCGGCCAAGCTTGCCCAGGCCGAGGAAGAGGCCCGCATCATGGCCGGCGAAGGCGTGGACGGGGTCGTGGTCGAGAACTACTTCGGTGGTGCAGAAGACGTCGAGCGGGTGTTGGACCGGCTGTTCGGGTTCGACCTCGGCACCCGCATCGGCGTCAACGTGCTCAGAGACGATGCGCGCGCCTTTGCCCTTGCCAAAACGTACCCCGTTTCCTTTGTCCAGGTGGATTCTGTCGCCGGCCATCTGCCGCCGGGAGCGGACGAAGCCTTCGAAGCCGAACTCGCGACACGCCGCGAGGACGTTTCGGCACTGTTGTTCGGTGGCGTTCGCTTCAAGTACCAGCCCGTTCTGTCCGGGCGACCGGAATCGGAAGATGTGCGCATCGGCGCTTCGCGCTGCGACGGGCTGGTGGTCACCTCCGACGCCACCGGCCAGCCGACAGACATGGAAAAGGTGGCGCGCTTCCGCGCCGCGACCGGTGGCGCGATGCCGCTCCTGATCGGCGCCGGTCTCACCGAGGCCAATGCCGCCGAGCAACTGGCCAAGGCCGATGGCGCCGTGGTCGGGAGCTGGTTCAAGCACGACCATAAGGACACAGGCCGTGTCGAGGCAGCCCATGTCGCCGGACTGATGCGCGTCGTGCGCGCCATCAGGAGCGACGCATGAGTGCGGCCGACTCCGTTTTCGCCCGCCCGGTGACCCCGGACAATTTCTCGCGATACGGCAAGGTCTATGACCTGACCGGCGACACCGATCCCAAGGTGGTCTGGACCGCCGGTGATGGATGGAGCGACGGCTTCACGAAAACATCGTTGATCGATGGTGCCGGCCATCTCGGCGTCACGCGCGGCGGCAGCGCACCGTGGCACTGCGGCGCTATGGAGCGGCATCCGCAAACGGAGGAGGCGATCTTCTGCTTCGCCCAACCGGTTGTCCTCGCCGTCGCTCCCGCATCTGACGCCAGGGCGCCGGACCGGAATGAGATCGAAGCCTTCGTGATCGCGCCCGGGCAGACCGTGGTGATGGACCGCAACGTCTGGCACGACGCCTGCCGAGGTGTGTCGGGACCAACCCCCTATTACTGGATGGCCGTCTGCGGTCTCGGCGAAAGCCCTTGGGTGCCGGTTGCCGGTGGCCCGAAGCTGGTGCAAGCCATTCCAGGCGAAGGACCAACCGCATGACATGCTTCTTCATCGGCGACGTCGCACTCGACGAATACTACACCGCCGATCGCTGGCCGGGCCGAGCCGACAAGGGTATGGTCAAGGAACTCCCGGCCGAGGCCGGTGGCTCCATTGCCAACGCCGCCGTGGTGCACGCTGGCCTTGGCGGTGAAACGCAGTTCATCTCCCTGCTCAACGACAGTCCCCTGTCGCAACGATTGATCGCCGATTTGAAGGACAACGGCGTCGGCGTTGATCATATGCTGATCGATCCCGCCATTCCGGAATCGCGCAATTTCATCTTCCTCGTCGACGGCGAGCATGTCGTTCTGACGGTCGAGATGGGCGAGCAGCCGATGTGGCTCGGCGCCGCTGCCCTCGATGCGTTGCGCCAACCAGGCTTTCTCTACACGACGCTCTATCGCGCCCGTCGTCTGCATGCGCGAACGGATCAAGGCGTGGTCAAGCAAGCCGACCTTCTTGCCGATCTCCGCCAGCACGGCCGCCGCGTCATCTTCGATCTCGACGTCGGTGGATGCACGCCGCAGGATATGCCTTATCTCACCGGTGCTACCGTCGTTATCTTCAACCAGGTCGGTTTCCGCGCTGCCTTCGGCCACAATGAAATCACGATGATCAGCGACTGGATGCAGGCGCACGATATCGACTGGGTCGTACGCACCCTCGCTGCGGATGGCGCCGAGGCGCGCAACGGCGACACGATCCTTCGCGTTCCCGGCCTTCCGGTTGACGTCGTTGACGTCACCGGTGCAGGCGACACGTTCGGCGGCACATTGACCTGGTGTTTGTCGCAAGGTCAGACCATCGAAGAGGCGCTGGACTTCTCCGTCGCAGCCGCCTCCCGCTCCGTCACCATCCACGGCCCGCGGGCGGGCAAGGCAGGCCCGGACGATATCCGCCGCTGGCGTGACGACGAGCGCCGGCCGAGAGCTCGGTGAACCGCAGCACAAGATCGGATCGCCGGGGGTTGTAGCTGAGCCCTTCCTTTCCGCACGAATTAAAGGGACGGCTGGACGTCACGACCGCCGGCGAGGGGCTGAACCTTACTCAGATCCCAAGCATGCGCCGGTTGGCGGCCTCGTCGGTGCCGCCGCCGGCAAAGTCGTCAAACGCCTTCTCAGTCACGCGGATGATGTGGTGCTTGACGAAGTCGGCACCCTCGCGGGCACCATCCTCCGGGTGCTTCAGCGCGCATTCCCATTCGACCACCGCCCAGCCGGAGAAATCATTGGCCGCCATCCTGGAAAACACCGCGCCGAAATCCACCTGGCCGTCGCCGAGCGAGCGGAACCGTCCGGCCCGGTTGACCCAGCCCTGATAGCCGCCATAGACGCCCTGGCGTCCGGTCGGGTTGAACTCCGCATCCTTGACGTGGAACATGCGGATGCGGTCCTTGTAGATGTCGATGTTGTCGAGATAGTCGAGGCACTGCAGCACGTAGTGCGAGGGGTCGTAGAGCATGCAGGCGCGGGCGTGGTTGCCGGTGCGCTCCAGGAACATCTCGTAGGTGATGCCGTCGTGCAGGTCCTCGCCCGGATGGATCTCGTAGCAGACGTCGACACCACAGTCCTCGGCATGGTCGAGGATCGGTTTCCAGCGCTTCGCCAGTTCGTCAAAGGCGGTCTCGACGAGGCCGGCCGGCCGCTGCGGCCAGGGATAGACGAAGGGCCAGGCAAGCGCGCCGGAAAAACTCGCCATGGCGTTCAGCCCGAGGTTCTTCGAGGCGGTCAGCGCCAGCTTCACCTGTTCCACCGCCCATTGCTGCCTTGCCTTGGGATTGCCGCGCACTTCCGGTGCCGCAAAACCATCGAAGGCCTCGTCATAGGCCGGATGCACGGCGACGAGCTGGCCCTGCAGATGGGTGGAAAGCTCGGTCACCTCGACGCCGTTATCGCGGGCCTTTCCGGCAAACTCGTCGCAATAGGTCTTCGAGGTCGCTGCCTTCTGAAGATCGATCAGCCGCGCGTCCCAGCTCGGGACCTGCACGCCTTTGTAGCCGCAGTCCGCCGCCCATTTGGTGATCGCATCCCAGGAATTGAACGGTGCCGCATCGCCGGCAAACTGCGCAAGAAAGAGCCCTGGCCCCTTGATCGTCTTCATCTCTCGTCTCCTCCGTTGGAAAATGTGCCGGGCAATCGAAAGGCGCCGGCGATGCCCGCCTGGGGCTCAAGACGACACGACCTGTGATTTCAGGTGATCGTTGTGGGATGGCAACCCGCGCCGACCGCGGGCCGCCTTTCAGTCAAGCCTGGATCAGAACGGCGAATCCGGGAAATAGAAGTCCTTGGCATTGTCCTTGGTCACGAGCGTTGCATCGATCGTGTAGACGCCACGGACCGGAACCTGGCCGTAGAAGTTGGCCACGGTCATCTCAAGCGCCGTACCGACCATTGCCGGCGGGTAGAGCACGTCGACCGGGATCATCTTGTCGCCGTCCATGACCTTCTTGATCATTTCCTTCGAGCCGGCGCCGGCAACGACGTATTGGATGTCGGTGCGCTTCGCCTGCTCGATGGCCTGCAGCACGCCGACGGCCATGTCGTCGTCCTGGCACCAGACGACGTCGATCTTCGGGTACTTCGTCAGGTAGTCCTGCATGACCTTGAAGGCATCGTCGCGGTTCCAGTTGCCGTACTGGCGGTCGAGAACCTTGACTTTCGAGCCTTCGATGCCCTTGTCGAAGCCGTCCTGGCGCTGCTGGTCGATCGGGATCGGCAGGCCGCGAATGACGACGACTTCAGCTTCCGGCGTCGTGGCCTTGATGTATTCGCCCGCGACCTGGCCGAGCGCCGGGTTGTTGCCGGCGACGTAGAGATCGCGCACGGAGTTGTCGTTGACGCTCGGCGCACGGTCGACGAGCGCGACGAAGGTTCCCTTGCCCTTTACTTCCTTGATTGCGTTGACCAGCGGATCCGGATCGGTCGGCAGGATGACGAGAGCGTCGATGCCCTGTGTCTCGAGGTCCTGCACGGCGTTGGCCTGGCTTGCCGGATCGGGTGAGGTCTTGACGATGACGTTCAGGCCCGGATTGCGTTCCATCAGGATCTTGGCGACGCGCTCGGCATGGAAGACCACGCCGGCCGTCCAGCCATGATCGGCAGCCGGGATCGAGACGCCGATCGTCACTTTCTTTTCTTCCTGCGCGTGCGACACGCCAGCGAGTGCGGTCATGGCCGCGAGGGTCAGGCCGAATAGCTTATTACGCATTAAGTTCCTCCCAAATATCAGGTCAGCCTGTTTGAGGCCGGGAGACCTGTGGACCCGGCCGTCTCACGATTTCCGAACCAGCGAGCGCTGGACGAGCATCGCAATGATGATGATCGCACCCTGGATGGCGCCGATCAGGTATTCGCTGATGAAGTTGGAGAGCAGCATGATGTTGCCGACCAGTTCGAGGATGAACGCACCACAGATCGTGCCCCAGACGCGACCCGCGCCGCCTTTGAGCGCGGTGCCGCCGACGACAACGGCGGTGATTGCCTGTAGTTCCCAGAGAATGCCAGTCGTTGCCGACGTCGAGCCGAGGCGCGGCACATAGAGGAGGACGGCGGCTGCCACGCAGAGCCCCTGGATCACGAAGGCGACGGTGCGGACGCGGTTGACGGAAATGCCGGAGTAACGCGCAACGTCACGATTGGAGCCGACGGCGACGACGTGGCGACCGTAGCGCGTGCGATAGAGGATGAAGGCCGCCACGGCCGTCACCGCGAGGATGACGACGATCGGTACCGGCAGGCCGAAGATCGTGCCGAAATAGGCGGGACGATAGATTTCCTGGAGCTCTGGCTCCTTAAGCGTGATCGCGCCGCCCTGCGACAACCAGGTCGTCAGTCCCCTATAGATGCCCATGGTGCCGAGCGTCGCGATGAAGGGTTCGATCTTGCCGACTGTGGTGATCAGACCATTGGCAAGACCACAGAGTGCGCCGGCGACAATAGTAAACAGGACCGCCGCCAGAAGCATGAGCACCGGATCGGCGATGACCCCGGAGTTCATGAACAGGATCATCAGACTGGCGATGAAGGCGACCATCGCCCCGACGGAGAGATCGAGATCGCCCGACGAAATCACGAAGGTCGCTCCGACCGCGATAATGGCGATGAAGGCGCTGCGGGTAGCGACGTTGGCGAGGTTGTTGATGCTGATGAAGTTGGGATTGACCAGCGCCCCTACCAGCAGCAGCAACGCCAGTGCGACGAATGGCGCCACGGCCCTCAGATCGATGTCGCGCCAGCTGCGGCGACGAATTGCGCCCTGACTGCCTTCCTCGTTTACGCTCATATCCAATTGAACCTCCGTCCCACCTGTCGGGAATCTTGTTGTTCTCGGCATCTGCGCAGGATGCGCCGCGGCCGCCTCAGGCCGCCGTCTTCCTCTTCAATCCTGCGGCGTAGCGCATGATCTCCTGCTCGGAGATCTCGTCCCCCTCGAGAATGCCGGCGATATGGCCTTCGCGCATGACCACCACGCGACTGCATAGGCCTATGACCTCGGGCATCTCCGATGAGACGACAATGATCGAGCGACCGTCCCGGGCGAGCGCCGAGATGAAGTGGTAGATCTGCTGCTTGGTGCCGACGTCGATGCCGCGGGTCGGCTCGTCGATGATGATGATACCAGGGTCGGTTTCCATTACCTTGGCGAGAAGCAGCTTCTGTTGGTTGCCACCGGACATGCGTCCGGCGACAATCTTGTCATCCCTGACGCGGATGTCGAAGCGGCGGCGCGCCTTGACCAGAGCCGCCTCCTCGCTTCCCGGATCGAGATAGCCGAGGCGGCTATGGCGACCGAGCGACTGCAGCGTCAGGTTCGCCATCATCCCGGCATTGAGCAACAGCCCCTTGGCTTTCCGGTCCTTGGTCATGTATGCGAGACCGGCCTTGTTGACCGCGTGCACGTCACCGGATGAAACCGGCTGGCCACGAACGAGAACCTCGCCGGACACACGCGGGCGCAATCCGACGATCGCCTCCATCAACTCCGTCCGACCCGAACCGATCATCCCGGAAAAACCGAGGATTTCGCCGCGGCGGACCTCGAAGCTTGCGTCCCTAACGTAGCCTGTTGAGACCGAACTGACGCGCAGCACGACCTCCTCGTCGAAGTCGGGTTCGCTTTTGGCGGGATAGAGGCTCGAAAGCTCACGGCCAACCATCAACTGGGCGATCGCCTCGCCGTCGAGGATGGAGGTCGGCGATGTCTTGATCCATTGGCCGTCGCGCAACACCGTCACGCGATCGGTGAGTTCCATGACCTCGTCGAGCTTGTGCGACACGAAGACGAAACTCGTTCCCTTGCCGCGCAGCTTGCGCACCAAGCGGAACAGAAAGTTCGTTTCTTCGCGAGAAAGGACGGCGGTCGGCTCGTCCATGAAGACGACACGCGCGTCACGGCTGATAGCCTTGGCAATCTCCACCATCTGCTTTTCGGCGATCGACAGCGAGCCGATCATCGCGTTCTCGTCGACATGGGAGCCGAGGAGATCGAGAACGCGGCGCGTTTCCGCGCGCATGAACTTGCGGTCGAGCACGCCGAAGCTGGTCACTTCGCGGCCGAGAAACAGGCTCTCGGTGACGGTGAGATGTTCGGCCAGATTGAATTCCTGATGGATGATGACGATTCCGAGCGCTTCGGCCGCACCGTTTGCTGGGAGCTTCACCGACTGGCCGTCGAGCAGGATCTCGCCCGAGGTCGGTTGCTCGAAGCCGGACAATATCTTGACGAGCGTGGATTTGCCGGCGCCGTTCTCGCCCATCAGCGCGTGAATCTCGCCCTGGCGCAGCTCGAAATCGACGCTGAAAAGCACCTGCACGCCGCTGAAGGATTTACTGATGCGGCGCGCAGACAGCACGACGGGAGCCCCGTCGACAACCTCCGTGGTCATATTCCCCTCCCTGCGGCCTCCACCGCTTTTTCAATGATGTAAACCTTTACACTGCGCGATGTAAAGGTTTACATCTTGCTTGTAAGACAATTTTTTCGGCCTGCGCGTTTGACCGTCAGGCAAGTCTGTGTAGTGTCTCGCAACAAAGCCCGAGGCCAAGCGAGTGTCCGATTCCACCCCCGCAACCATCGAAGATGTCGCACGGATCGCCGAAGTGTCGATCGCGACAGTTTCGCGGGCCATTCACATGCCCGAGAAGGTTGCCAAGTCCACGCGGCTGAAGGTCAACCAGGCCATCGCGCTGACGGGCTACACCACCAATGCGATGGCGCGCAGCCTTAGGCTGGGGCGCTCGAACATGATACTCGTGGTCGCGCCCGATATCGGCGATCCGAACTTCTCCAGCATTCTGGTTGGCCTTGAAAATGAAGCGCGTGCCCATGGCTACGGCGTGCTGATCGGGCATACCCAGAATGATGCCCAACGCGGGTTGGAATATCTGAAATTCTTCAACTCGAACCAGGCGGCCGGCCTGATCCTGTTTACCGGCATTCTTCCTTTCGGCCATCAGGAGGTGACGCCGCGCCTGCCGCCGACCGTCGGTGTTTTCGAGCCCGTCTTCAACGGAGGCATTCCCTATGTCGGCGTCGACGACGTCGAGGGCGCGCGCAAGGCCGTTGATCTTCTCATTTCCGAAGGGCATCGGCGGATCGCATTCATCGGAGACTCCCATACGCGCCTTGCCTATGGCCGTCGTCGGTCGGGGTACGAGGCCGGACTTGCCGCGGCCGGCATCCCCCCGAACCGCCGCCTTATCCTCGAAGGCGACGGAACGGTGGAAAGCGGCAGGCTGGCGCTGGAGCAGCTCTTCATGCGCGACGACCTTCCGACCGCCTTCATGTGTGTCAACGATCAGACTGCTCTTGGTGTCGCGCTTGGCCTCAAAGCGCGCGGCTATGAGATACCGGATCAGTTTTCGGTCACCGGCTTCGATGACGTCCCGCAAGCCAGTTTCATGACCCCTTCCCTGACCACGATCCGCCAACCACGGACCGCGATCGGCAAGCACGCGATGGCACTGCTTCTAGAGATGCTTTCGGACCGCACCCCTTCAGAAACGGAGATCCTGCTGAGGCCCGACCTGGTGGTCCGCAACTCTGTTGGGCCGCCGCCGACACGGCGATGAAGGATTGGGCGCGACTGTCCGGTTACTCCGAGAGCAGCCACTTCGTTCCGAAATCTAGCTGATGATCCTGTTGCGCGCTTGCATGATGATCTCGCGCAGCCACCGGTGCATCGGCGAATGATGCGAGCGGTCATGCCATAGCATGTGGAAGACCATCTGCGGGAACTCGATCGGCGGCTGGCGCACGACGAGAGGCAGAAGCCCCGCAAAGTAGCTGGCAAAATGACGGCTGGTCGAGAAGATCAGGTCCGACTGCAGCAAGAGGTACGGTGCGGTCGTAAAATAGGAAAGCGCCACGGTGCGCGCCCGGCTGACCCGAAGGCTTGACAAGTGGGTTTCGACGACACCGCGATGGGCCATCGAATAGGCCACCGGCACGATATGGGCCGCCGCCAGGTAATCGGCTTCGCTGAATTCGCCCTGCGCTAGAGAATGGCTATCCCGCATCAGGCAAACGATGTCGTCCTGCAGGAGGATCGAGCGCTTGAGATAGGCGGGCGGAGACGGCCAGTTGCCGATGACGACATCGACGTCACCCCGGGCAAGCGCTCCCTCGAAGTCGAAGTCGGGACCGAGCGCCCGGATCACGAGGCTCGCATTCGGCGCCTTGCGCCTGATCTGATCGACAATTTCCGACAGGAACACCGGCGCCATGTAGTCCGGCGAGGCGATCGTGAAGCTGTGATTGCTTGATGGGGCGTCAAACGGCGCCGTGGCGTCGACCAAGCCGGTGAGATCGGCCAACAGGGCCTGAGCGCGTGGCAAAATCGCCAGAGCGCGCTCCGTCGGAACCATTCCGTCACGGCCGCGCACAAGCAGTTGGTCGGAAAAGATCTCGCGCAGCTTGCCAAGCGCCAGGCTGACCGCCGGTTGGGATTGCTCCAGCTTGACAGCGGCACGCGTCACACTGCCCTCGGCCATAAGCGCGCAGAACACCTTTAGGAGATGTGCGTCAACGGTATCTTCTTTCGACATCTGATTTTCAGAATAGCCAACAAAATCCGGCAGGGCGAGCCGGCCAATAGGTCAACACCACCTTTTATTCGTCTGGCTAATAATGGGTATTTGCCTGCCCGCGTTGACCAAATCGCCCCCACCGAGCACCGTTTGCATAGGAAACGCCCCGATGCGGCGGCTCAACTTCAGGGCAAGTCATGCTTGATATCGACGCGATCAACCAAATGGACTGCGACGCCTTCGTCGCCTACCTCGGTCCTGTCTTCGAGAATTCGCCTTGGGTCGCGCAGCGCAGCTGGCAGAAGCGGCCGTTCGCCGACGTCGAGGCATTGCATGGTGCGATGTTCGGCCAGATCCTGGCCCGTGACACGGCGTCCAAGGTCGAATTCCTGGGCGCGCATCCGGACCTTGCCGGCAAGGAGGCCAAGCAAGGCCGGATGACCGCGGAATCGACCGTCGAACAGGGAACGGCCGGGCTCGACAGCCTGGCGGGCCACGAGATGGCGCTGATCGACGATCTGAACCGCCGCTATCGCGCCCGGCACGGCTTTCCCTTCATCGTTTGCGTTCGCCACTACACCAAGGCCGGCATCTTTGCCGAGTTCAAGCATCGCATCGGACGGGAGACCGACGCCGAGCTTGCGGAAGCACTGCGGCAGATCGCCAACATCAGCCGCTATCGACTGGGCGCCCTCGTAAAAGAGGCGCAGGAGGTTATCACGCCGGCCGCATAGCGGCTGGTATCCTGAAATGGACTTATACGGGAGGTAGTCCACAATGGCATCGGCAGCACATGCGGGGAACAGAGGCGGCTCACCCGCCGCGAACCCCGAAAATCTCGAGTCGGTCTACCGCAAGGTGACATGGCGGCTCCTTCCCTTTCTGATGTTCCTGTGGATCCTGGCATGGATCGACCGGGTGAATGTCGGTTTCGCGAAGCTCACCATGCTGCAGGACCTGCAGTTCAGCGAAACCGTTTACGGTCTCGGTGCCGGCATCTTCTTCCTCGGCTATTTCTTCTTCGAGGTGCCGAGCAACATGTGGCTTGAACGGATCGGCGCCCGCGCCACGATCGCCCGCATCACCATCGGCTGGGGTATCATCTGCGTGCTGATGATGTTCGTCACCCAGCCCTGGCAGTTCTATACGCTGCGGTTCCTGCTCGGCGTGTTCGAGGCCGGCTTCTATCCCGGCATCATCCTCTACCTGACCTATTGGTATCCATCGCTGCGTCGCGCCAGGGCCTTCGGCCTCTTCATGTCGGCCTCGGCTCTTGCCGGCGTCATCGGCGGCCCGCTGGCAGGCACGATCATGACGCAGCTCGGCGGCGCCAACGGCTGGGCCGGCTGGCAATGGGTGTTCCTGCTCGAAGGCATCCCGTCGATATTCGCCGGCATCGCCACCATCTTCTATCTGACCGACAAGCCTGAAAAGGCGCATTGGCTGACCTCGGAGGAAAAGGCCCTGCTCATCCAGGACATCGAGCAGGACAAGAAGGCTCTCGGCCATCGTGAGCACAGCGTGCTCAAGGCGCTGAAGAACCCGACCGTATGGAAATTCATCGCCATCTATTTCTGCATCATCATGGCGAACTCGACGCTGACTTTCTTCGGCCCCTCCGTGGTACGCGAAATCGGCTTCTCCAGCCCTGCAACGGTCGGCTGGATCATGGCAGCCATCTATCTCGGCGGTGCGGCGGGCATGATCCTGAACGGCATTCATTCCGATCGTACTTCGGAGGTGCGCTACCACTGCGCCTTTGCAGCACTCGCAGGTGCCACCGGCCTGATGGCCCTGGGTTTTGTCCTGCCGGCCAGCGCTGCCCTGTCGCTCGCTGCCCTGGCGCTTGCGATCGTCGGCACCATGTCCGCAATCCCGGTCTTCTGGCAGATGCCGAACCATTGCCTGGCGGGTTCGGCTGCGGCGGTCGGTATCGCGCTCATCAACTCGGTGGCGAACCTCGCCGGCTTCGGCGCCCCCTACCTCATGGGCTACCTGAAGGACACGACCGGCGTCATGACCCACGGGCTGTGGCTGGTGGCTGCCGTCGAGGCGTTGACCTTCGTGCTGATCGTCGGTTTCGTCAGCAAGGTCAGCCGGCAAACGCAGCAGCCTGCGTAGAACAAATCCGACAAGACCTCGCGCGTTGCGGGTTCTGACCGGACGAGAAATTGTATCGGATCATCGTGGCTTTGCTCGATGGTCCGATATTGCATCTGCGGCGTGCACAGCGCGTGAGAGGCCGACACGGCCAAGGATTTCGGCAGGCCCAATCTGCCTGCGGCCGGCAGGTCCGGTGCCCGGTCTCGACGGTAATTCTCAGATTTTTTCATATTTTTTTCTGCGCAGTGGATGAGAAACCGCGCTCGCTCCGTATATGCGGGTATGGATTCGAAGAAAGGCGCCTTTGATATTATTGGGCAGTTGGCTGCGCTGCGGCGCTATGCCCGCTCGCTTGCGCGCAATTCGCCGGACGCCGAGGATCTCGTTCATGACGCTCTCCTGAGAGCCTACGAACGACGCTCGACTTTCCGGTCTGGAGCGAACCTTAGAAACTGGCTTTTCGCGATCGTTCGCAACACGCATATCGACCGCTTGCGATCCACGATCTCTCGTGGCCAGCGTGACGACCAGACGGCGCAGGAAGCCGGATCGTCTTACCCCGCCCACCAGGAGCACAGCGTGCGGCTGGCTCAGGTCCGCGAAGCGTTCATGCTGCTTCCGCAGGAGCAGCGCGAGGCCTTGCATCTCGTTGCCGTCGAGGACCTCTCCTATCAAGAGGCTGCCGACATACTCGACATTCCCGTCGGGACTTTGATGTCGCGCGTCTCCCGCGCAAGGGCGAGCCTGAGAGACTTCGAAAACGGAACGAAAAAGCCCAACCACCTGAGGCTTGTCGGAGGCGATAATGACTGACGTCGACACGATTATCGATACCGATCTCGATGCCTATGTGGACAATCAACTCGATGCGGCCGGTCGGCTTCGGGTTGAGACCTGGCTTGCCAGGAATCCTGATGCGGCCGCCCGTGTCATGGCCGATCTCGGAATGCGGACCACGCTCAAGCTGGCGATGACATCGGATGTCGTTGCCGGACGCCCCGAGACGCGCGAGGCGGCTCGCCGCCTTTCCTCGGGACTGGCGAATGCGCGCGTGTGGAACGCCCTGCAGAAGGTGGCGGCGGTCGGCTTGATGATTTCGGTAGGGTGGATTGCCCATTCGTCCGTCGGTCCGAGCGAAGTCAATGCCTCGGCCCATCCGCCGGCTTTCGTGGAATACGCTATCCGCGCGCATCAGACTTCGCTCGTCAGGGCGGGAATGCCGTCACAGCCGGAAGTGCAAACCTACGACCGGGACGACATTCGTGCCGCGACCGCCATCGTCATGCCGGAGCTTCCGAAGGACTGGAACGTCGTCGACGTCCAGGTATTCCCCTCGGATTTCGGGCCTAGCGTCGAGACGAGCGTCAAGACCGATGCAGGCACACTCATATCACTCTTCGCCGGCAGGCCGGGGCACTTCGCGGTCGAGCCCGTGAAGGACCTCAATCTTTCCAACGCCGAGGCTGCCTGGTGGCAGGTCGGCGAGGTCGCCTATGCCGTCGTCTCAACCACGCCGGGCATCGGCCTCAGCGATGAGGCCGAGCTTCTCAAGAACTCACTTTACTGAGGAAACCTTCATGCATTCGAACCAGAACCGCTTCGGCGGCATGAGCCAAGCTTCTGCCGCGGCCCTCGACGAAGGCCTTCGCCAGCACATGCAGCGCGTTTACAACTATATGGGCCTCGGCCTTGTCGTGACGGGACTTGTGGCCTTCATCGTCGGCACCACGCCGGCACTTTACGTGCCGATCTTCTCCACGCCGCTGAAATGGGTGGTGATGCTGGCTCCGCTCGCCTTCGTCTTCTTCTTCTCCTTCAAGATGCATTCGATGTCGGCGTCGTCAGCGCAGATGACCTTCTGGGCCTTCTGCGCCGTCATGGGTCTATCGCTGGCCTCCATCTTCCTGGTCTTCACCGGAGCCAGCATCGCCCGCACCTTCTTCATCGCCGCCACCATGTTCGGTGCGACGAGCCTCTACGGCTATGTAACGAAACGCGACCTGGCGAAATTCGGCTCGTTCCTGATCATGGGCCTGATCGGCGTGATGATCGCCTCGATCGTCAACATCTTCCTTGGTTCGAGCGCTCTTCAGTTTGCCGTCTCGGTGATCGGTATCGTCGTCTTCGTCGGCCTGACTGCCTGGGACACGCAGAACATCAAGGAACAGTATGCCGACAATTTCGACCAGGAATCCCAGCAGAAGCTCGCGGTTTTCGGTGCCCTGTCGCTCTATCTGAACTTCGTCAACATCTTCCAGCTGCTGCTCAACTTCACAGGTCAGCGTGAAGAGTAATACCCGCAGATAGCAAGGAACATATCTCATGGATCGCAACGACCAGCAGGCCATTGACGGCCTGTTCTCTAAGCTCGCCCATGTCGAGCGCCAGTCTGGCCCGCGCGACGCTCAATCCGACCGCTTCATCCAGGAACGGATCAGCGCGCAGCCGGGTGCACCCTATTACATGGCACAGACCATCGTCGTGCAGGAGCAGGCGCTGGAGGCGGCTCAACGCCGCATCGAGGAACTGGAGGCGCAGACCGCGCAGAGCCAACAGCGCGGCGGCTTCTTCTCCTCGATGTTCGGCAGCAACGCCGCCCCTCAGCGCCAGGCGCCGAAACAGCCCGGATATGGCCGTGCCGCACCCAGCTCGCCATGGGGCAACCAGAACCAGGCCTACGGCCAGCCGATGCAACAGCGTGCCGGCAGCGGCTTCCTCGCCGGCGCAGCGCAGACCGCAATGGGCGTCGCCGGCGGCGTTCTGCTCGGCAACGCGATCGCAGGCATGTTCGGCGGAATCGAGACTCAGGCTGCTCAGCCCAGCGCCACGGCTGCGGAGCCGGAAGAGCCTGCGGACGATATGGATTTCGGCGGCGACGAAGACATTTGACGCCGCTTTCGGCTTCCGGGGACCATCCCCCTCCCCCGGAAGCCGGCCCACTCAGAGACAACCTTTTCTCATGACCCCACCTGCGCCCAAGCTACAGCCTACCCCCTGTCCGGTTCCGATGACCCTCCATCTTCCCGGATGTGGAGAATGCGCAGATCTCGGCTTGCTGTCTGCCTAACTTTCCCTGAGATGGCCGCAACATCGATAAGGTCACGATCAGGGCGCTACACATGGTTACTTGAGCATGGCAACCTGCCGATGTTCAGCAACGGTCAACGCTGCCCTTCGTCCGGGAATGCCGAAGAGTAACGCCGGCGTCGCCCGGGGGCCGCTCGCAGCGTTGCTTCGAGATGAGAGGCTCGGCAAGCCTGTGGATGATCGCGCCCGTGGGCCGGCAAGCGGAGCTTGAGGCCAGCGCTTGCGCTTCAGAACGATCGCGGCGCTGGATCCATTAGTTTCACGCTGCCGGAGGTGACCTGGTAGATCGCGCAGGTTCGCTCGACGGAACCACTCTTTTCGAAGCGGAAGGCTGCGGCCGCGCCGATGAAGCCGTTTGGAGACCGAAGGCTCTCCTGCGTGATGGCGGTTTCGCCCTGGCTGCGCACCAGGCCGGCGGCAAGCGCGATCACGTCGAAGCCATAGGCCGCATCCGTGCCTGCGGCCCGCTCGTATCGATCGAGATAGCGCGAGGTCATCCGGGAACCATTTTCAGGACCAAACAGACAGAGATGGCTGCCCGCGAGCTCGGGGCGCTTGTAAGCGGCATTTGCCCAGCCAGAACTTCCGACGACCATCGCGTTCGGTTTCAGATAGCCGTTGGCCTTCAGTTGCGACAGAGCGCCGACATCCGGATCTCCCGATCCGACCAGGAGCACGCCATCGGTGTCTTTCAATGTGGTCTTGGAGGCCGCGTCGCCGGTGAATGCCGTGGTCCCCGTCACGGCGACGAGCGCCGGTTTGATGCCATAGCCGCCAAGTCCGCGATCGAGCCTTTGCCGCTCGGCGGCGGAGACGTCGCCCGGCAAGAGCACGACGAGCCGCTTGCGCCCGGACGCCACCGCATAGGACGCGCCCTCGACGGCGCTGTCGATGCGGTCGGACACGAAAGCGAAAGTGCCGGCCGGCCGCTCGGCGCCGTTGCCCCGCAGTACCAAGAGCGGCGCACGGGAAGAGCCGAGACCCTGGCGCACGGTGCTGACAGGCACGTCGGCGACCGACAGCGCGACGAGCGCGACGTTCTGGCTGGCAAGCCGCTTCGCCGCCTCTTGAATCTGCTGTGGCGAACCGTCGGTATTTTCGACTAGCACCGAGAGCTGGCCGCCACCCACCTCGTCGATGGCGAGCGACGCGCCGTCCCGGATATCGCGTTCGCGTACCGTTTCGCCTGACGGCGCCATCAACGCCGTGATGAGCGCGATCCGCGTTGCGCCCCCGCCGAAGGTTTCCTGCGGCTTTACCGCATGTTCGGCCGCGCGCCGCGCATGCCTCGCCTGCGGCGATTCCACGTCGAGAACGTCCTGGGGCGTGGGGGCGCCCTGACAGCCCGCAAGCGTACCGAGTGCGAGGACACCAAGGGCTAGCCACTGCCGACAGGACGACAGCCGCCTTGTCGGTGAAACGACAGCATCGGACATGACGATCAATCCGCCTGTCTCAATTCATGAAATTCCGCATCTTGGAATAGAAGCAATCGCACTTGGCGATGTAGTCCTCGTCGCGCCAGTTGGACTGCAGGTAGCCATAGGCCTTGCCGCAGGCAACCTTGGTCTCGGACGCCCAGACGAAAGTAGGCCGCGTCGAGGAGATCCAGTGCGGATCGTCGGCGACCGCGATTGCCTCGTCCATGCGCGACACGACCTCCTTGGTCAATGTCGCGACATCCTGGTCAACGGTGAGCGAGGATTGGCTGGCTTCAGCGCACTGCCGCGCGGCTGGCGCGTAGTCGACGATGAGATCGGCCGCGAAACCTGAAACGGGCATAAGAGCGACCATCGCCCCCACCAGCATGCTTCTGATCATGAAAAGATTCCCCCTGGAAAATGCGGTCCCCGGATGATTACCGAGAACCGCCGTACTGTCGAGATCGACGTAGCGTTTATGAAACGTCCTGTGTCTTCGGCGCACCGTTTTCGGTGAACAGGATCTTCACCACCTCGGTCGAAACCTGGAAGTCTTCCAGCACCGCGACCGTGTGCCAGGCGGAAGCATTGCCAGCGCTGCCATCAGTATCGACCTGTAGATTGGCGTTCAGTCCGTCCTGGACCACCTGGACGAAGTTGCCGTCGAGGTTCGTTCCCGTGGGCAGATTGCCAAGCAGAGCCGTCAGATCGACTGTATCGCCTTCGGCGTAGTTGTAGTCGGTGATGACGTCATCAATGCCGGGGAGTAAGGAGTCTGCGTCGATCACGAACGTGTCAACTCCTGCGTCACCGCTAATATGGTCGGAGCCGGTCCCACCATAAAGGATGTCATCGCCCCCATTACCATAAAGAAAATCGGTTCCGGCATTCCCATCGAGCGCGTTGTCAGATGAATTCCCGTTAAGTGTGTCGTCTAAATCCGAACCGATAATGTGCGGATTTGGTGACGTAGCGGTTGCAGTTTGCCCACTAGCAGCAAGCGAATAGTCTTGAATGCCCTGCCCCGCCGCCGTGAGTGTGACGTCTATGCTACTCGACGCCCTATCCCCGTCACCATCGACGACTTCGATCGGCACGTCAAAGGAGACTGGCTTGGTGGTTGGTACGGCAGCGCCGAATTGACCAAGTTTGAAGGGGTCCCCCGCAGCCCAAGTATATTCGACGCTATTGTAGCCGTTCGCAGTAAAGATACCAATCTGTGTTGACTGGCTATTGTCTCCGTACACGTTCCCGACGCTGACCGAACCGTCGAGATTTTCGCTAACCGTGAACGTGTGTCCGCCGACGGTGATCGTGTAGGTCTGCTGGAGTGCGGGTGTCAGGTCAACGATTTGGCTCGAGCCGTTGTAAGCTATGACAACGGCCGTGACAGCATCTTTACTGCCGTTACCTACTATCGTGTCACCGTCCGGGTCGTCAAATGCGGTAATCTTGACCGTGCTGCCATCTGAGATGAAGCTAGCGGTTGACCCGTTGACCGTGTAGTGAGCATCGAAAACATGGTCGCGCTTCAACAGAACATCGTAGTCGCCACCACCAGTGCCGCTTGGATCTCCCCTAAGGTCAGTCACGAAATCAATTCGGAATGTCTCGCCATTACCGACGCTTCCTCCCCCACTGACACCCCCAGAGTTGGCCGAGGTGTTGATGGTACCAGCCGGAAGACCGTTGATCGCGGGCGTGAGCAGCAGATCCGGGCTGTTATTGTCAATTGGATGCGAGACGGTCTCGCCTGCAGCGATGAAACCGGCCCACGGAGCGTTGCCACCAACGAAATCGTAACTGCTGCCACTGAATGAAACATTTGTGGTGCTGTCAACTTTCCCGTTCATGTCGACTGAATAAGTGGCATTGGTGGGATTGAGATTGATAACGAAGATTGAAGTCGCACCGGCGAAGCCCGTGAGGGTGAGCCCGTCTGGAGAGACGTGATACACAATCGGAACGCCATTAGCCGTTAGGCCGCTAGCTTGGCTTCCAAGTGAACTGGGGAACCGCACAGTACCAGCGCCGTCAGCGCCATAGTTGTTGTTGAGCGTTCCGTCCTGATCCAGTTCAAAGATAACGGGACTTCCTGCCGCATTGGTGACGATCGCGTGGTCGGGTAAGACGGCCAAAGGCGCATCGTCATTGAAGGCGACAGTCAGTGTGCCATTGGCAACCGAGTTGTCTGCGTCGGTGACGGTGTAGCCGAGACCGACCGAGACATTGTCCTCGCCGTTCGGGCCGGCCGTATGCAGCACGTTATCCTTGAGCTCGACCGTATAGGCACCTGTAGCCGCGTTCGTCACGGTGACCGTGAACAGCACGCCGCGCGGGCCCGTTGCCGTCAGCGTGTTGCCGCTCCAGCTGTAGTTTACCGTCTCCTGGCCGACCGTGCCGCTCGTGCCATGCAAACCGGCAAACGAGAAGCCGTTCGTGCCCGCACCGTCACCACCGACAGCGCCACCGAGCGTGCCGGAGAAGATCGCTGCACCGGCAACCGGAGCCGGGTTGGCGCCAGCCAGACCGTCATCGTCGACATTCGCAGACGCCACGCCACCGGTCGGCTGGTTGGCATCCGTCACCGAGAAGCCGAAGTTTGCCGTCGACGTGTCGCCGTCACCGTCCGTCACCGTGTAGGTGCCATTGACCGGCAGAGACGCTCCGACCGTCGGAGCATCCGCCTGGAACTCGTAGCTGCCGTCTGCCTTGACCCGGATCGAGCCCGCGCCGACGTCGATCCAGCCGGACCAGCCGGTGACCGCATCGAAAGCACCGACCGGAGCGCCATTGATCTGCGTCAGCGTTGCGCCATCCGCGCCAGCCGCAAAGTCGAACGAGCCACTGATCGTCGTGCCTTCCGGCACAGCCCCGCCGGCTTCATTCGCCGCCGAAGGCACGTCGTCGTTGAAGCTGACGGTCAGTGTGCCGTTGGCAACCGAGTTGTCCGCGTCGGTGACCGTGTAGCCGAGGCCGACCGAGACATTGTCCTCGCCATTCGGACCAGCCGTATGCAGCACGTTATCCTTGAGCTCGACCGTATAGGCACCCGTGGCCGCGTTCGTCACGGTCACCGTGAACAGCACGCCGCGCGGGCCCGTTGCCGTCAGCGTGTTGCCGCTCCAGCTGTAGTTTACCGTCTCCTGTCCGATCGTACCGCTCGTGCCATGCAAACCGGCAAACGAGAAGCCGTTCGTGCCCGCACCGTCACCACCGACAGCGCCACCGAGCATGCCGGAGAAGATCGCTGCAACGGCAACCGGAGCCGGGTTGGCGCCAGCCAGACCGTCATCGTCGACATTCGCAGACGCCACGCCACCGGTCGGCGTGTTGGCATCCGTCACCGAGAAGCCGAAGTTTGCCGTCGACGTGTCGCCGTCGCCGTCCGTCACCGTGTAGGTACCGTTGACCGGCAGAGATGCTCCGACCGTCGGAGCATCCGCCTGGAACTCGTAGCTGCCGTCGGCCTTGACCCGGATCGAGCCTGCACCGACATCGATCCATGCGGACCAACCGGTGACTGCATCGAAAGCACCGACCGAGGTGCCGTTGATCTGTGTCAGCGTTGCGCCATCCGCGCCAGCCGCAAAGTCGAACGAGCCACTGATCGTCGTGCCTTCCGAGACGTTCCCACCGGCTTCGCTCGACGCCAAAGGTACGTCGTCGGAGACGGAGACCGAGACAGTGCCTTCGGCCGTATCGCCATCGGTATCGGCAGCGATCACCTTGACCGAGCCGAGGCTCGCAAGGTCGTCGGCGTTGATGCCGGGGTGGCTGGCATAGTTATCGTTCAGGGTCGCCGTCACCGTCGCGCTGTCGCCGTTGCGCACCAGGTCGAGGGTGACGATCGCAACACCACCGGCACGGCCGATAATCTGCGTGTCTGAGACGCGATCCCAGGTCAGTGCCCCGGTCAGGCCGCTGGTGTTGCCGAACGCGATCGTCGCGATCGCATCCGAACCGGCCGTAAAGCCGATCGTGCCGCTGCTCGTGTCCGAACCGGCCGGCGTCGAGCCGTCCGCAAGGTTCTGGTCGTCAAGCGTCAGCGAGGCGGAGGCGGCAAGCGGATCGACCGCCGGGCCAGCACCATCCGTCACCGTGATCGTCTGGCTGTCGCTTGTCGTGTCACCGTCGGCATCCGTGGCCGACAGCGAGAAGGTGACATTGACGCCACCAGCATTGTTGAGGTTGCTGGCCGCATCGAACGACCAGGTCTTGTCGGCATTGACCGTCAGCGTGCCTTCGGCAAGCGTGAACACCACCGACTGACCTGCCGTCAGCGCCAGGGTGTGGGTGGTGTTGCCGACCGTGACGTCCACGGTGCTGACACCGTCAGCGCCGGCCGAAAGCGTCCAGTTGCCGGCAAGCGCCTGGCCCTCGACCACGTTGGACGAGGCCGGATCCGTGATGCCGATTACCGGAACGTCGTCGGAGACCGACACGTTCACCGCGCCCTCGGCCGTGTCGCCGTCCGTGTCGGAGGCGATCACCTTGACCGAGCCGAGGCTCGCAAGGTCGTCAGCGTTGATGCCGGGATGGCTGGCGTAGTTGTCGTTCAGCGTCGCCGTCACCGTCGCGCTGTCGCCGTTGCGCACCAGGTCGAGCGTGATGATCGCCACACCGCCGGCGCGGCCGACGATCTGCGTGTCGGAGACGCGATCCCAGGTCAGCGCCCCGGTCAGGCCGCTGGTGTCGCCGAACGCGATCGTCGCGATCGCATCCGAACCGGCCGCAAAGCCGATTGTGCCGGCGCTCGTGTTCGAACCCGGCGTCGAGCCGTCCGCAAGGGTCTGGTCGTCGAGTGTCAGCGATGCGGTTCCCGCCTCCGCTTCGATCGACGGACCACTACCATCGGTGACGGTGATTGTCTGGCTGTCGCTCGTCGTGTCACCGTCGGGGTCCGTGGCCGACAGCGAGAAGGTGACGTTGACGCCACCGGCATTGTTGAGGTTGCTGGCCGCAGCGAACGACCAGGTCTTGTCAGCATTGACCGTCAGTGTGCCTTCGGAAAGCGCGAACACCACCGACTGACCTGCCGTCAGCGCCAGGGTCTGGGTGGTGTTGCCGACCGTGACATTCACGGTGCTGACACCGTCAGCGCCGGCCGCAAGCGTCCAGTTGCCGGCAAGCGCCTGGCCCTCGACCACGTTGGACGAGGCCGGATCCGTGATGCCGATAACCGGAACGTCGTCGGAGACCGACACGTTCACCGTGCCCTCGGCCGTGTCGCCATCCGTGTCGGAGGCGATCACCTTGACCGAGCCGAGGCTCGCAAGGTCGTCGGCGTTGATGCCGGGATGGCTGGCGTAGTTGTCGTTCAGCGTCGCCGTCACCGTGGCGCTGGCGCCGCTGCGCACCAGGTCAAGTGTGACGATCGCCACGCCGCCGGCGCGGCCGATAATCTGCGTGTCGGAGACGCGATCCCAGGTCAGTGCCCCGGTCAGGCCGCTGGTGTCGCCAAACGCGATCGTCGCGATCGCATCCGTACCGGCCGCAAAGCCGATCGTGCCGGCGCTCGTGTTTGAACCCGGCGTCGAGCCGTCCGCAAGGGTCTGGTCGTCGAGCGTCAGCGATGCGGAGGCCGCAAGCGGATCGACCGTCGGGCCAGCACCGTCGGTGATGCTGATCGTCTGGCTGTCGCTCGTCGTGTCACCGTCGGCATCCGCGGCCGACAGCGAGAAGGTGACGTTGACGCCACCGGCATTGTTGAGGTTGCTGGCCGCAGCGAACGACCAGGTCTTGTCGGCATTGACCGTCAGTGTGCCTTCGGCAAGCGCGAACACCACCGACTGACCTGCCGTCAGCGCCAGGGTCTGGGTGGTGTTGCCGACCGTGACATTCACGGTGCTGACACCGTCAGCGCCAGTCGAAAGCGTCCAGTTGCCGGCAAGCGCCTGGCCCTCGACCACGTTGGACGAGGCCGGATCCGTGATGCCGATCGAGGGAACGTCGTCGACGATATCCACGCGCAGCGTCGCCGTACCGATCGCGCCGTCAACGTCGGTGACCCTCAGATTGAAGGTATCCCGGTCCTGCTCGACATTTGCGCCCGGGCCGGAGCCAGTAACGGGGCTCGTCAGTTCATAGGTATACTGCGCCGCGCCAGTGGCGGGGTTGTACGCGGTGATGGTCAGCACGCCGAACAGGCCCACGACCGATTGGCCGACGAGTCCGCCGATTGTGAAAGTCTGGTCGTTGATCGTCAGGCTGGCGACATCGCCCAGGCCGTCCGGATCGGAGATCGTGAAGATGCCATTGACCGAAGCGCTGCCATCGCCTGCGCGCGATCCGCTGGCGAGGCCAGCTTCGTCGACCTGCCGGTCGCTCACGAGGATACCGCTGGGATCGCTGCTGCCGCCATCGGGGATGATCGACGGGTTGTCATTTGGGTCAAGCGTAAAGGGAAGAAGCTCGGTCGCCTCGAGGGTCGGAAATTCCAGGGCGGTCGGCGGCAACAGACCGATAACCGGTCCGGCCTGGCCAATGTCCGCGTTGGCGTCACCAAAACCGCCGCCGCTGCTCTGGTTCGAGACGACGCTGATGCTGCCGTCCGGACCCGCTGCAACGTTGATGCCGTTTTCGCCGAGCACGGCCACCAGGGTTTCGCGCGGGATTTCAGCATCGCCGATGACGAAGGTCGGAACCTTCAATGCGGCGTTGTGAATGGTGATCGTCGAGCCGTCCGGCTGTTCCAAAACGATATCGGTACCGACGACCTTGATTTTCTCGATCGACGCGCCTGCGGGCAGGTGCACCACGTTCGAAGCATCGGCTGTGACCGTCGCGGGCATGGGCGGCGTCTGTGGCGCTGTCTCGGCGCCTTTCACCGGCGCTCCGGTTGCCGGGTCGACGAGCTGGGGTTCTCCCTCAGCTCCCGTCGCCGCCTGCGCCACCAGTCGGTCAGCCTTGCCATCCGGCGCGTTGCGGAACTCGATTGCCTCTGCCTGCGTAGCGGCGGCTTCGTTCGAAATTGTGGTGCCTTCGGTTGCCATAGAAATACCCCTCGACCTTTGCGAGCAAGAAAACACCAAGCTTTTTGGAGCGCAATCGGGGGCTGAGGGATTAGCGAAAAACAGCATAATATATTATGCTAACACCCAAAATTGGTGAGCTTAGTACAAATTTAGTATTTCTGGTCATTGGTCCATAACCATCTTCCGCGCGGGCACGGCGACTCGAAAGAGTGGCCCCGAAATCGTGCTCGGCGACACCTAAGCCCTTCCATTGGTTCGACGTGCAGGCTTATCGCTTAGGGAACCTCAAGAAGAACTGCGAAACAAACGGTCGCGGTTTGCAATCCACGCGACATGCCGCCAATGACGATGTTATTGGTGTGTCTACAAGGTGGGCTGGCGACCTGATCCGAAAGAATACACAAGTATAAAATTTGAATAAAATTTTACACAAAACGTATTGTTCCGAAGCACACTAAATAATACATACCGCTTTACCGGCATTTTTCTTTTCATTCGTACAGTGTCCTCACGAAACCGAGAGACACGGCAATGAACAAGAACAGCTGGATGCACTGCGGAAAATACCTGAAGACTTCGGTGTTCGCGATCGGCCTGGTGTCGCTATCTGCGACATCATCCGTTCAGGCGGGCCAGTCCGGTATGCTCCACGCTGGTCTCTTCCAGCAGCTGCTGAGCATGGCAAGCCCCCTGGCAGCCGTCGCCACGGAGACGATCAACACCTTGTCGAAGCAGGCTTCCGAGGCTCTGAAGAGCCGGCAGGTGCAGAAGGTGGCGGTGACTGCGCGCCCGAGCCTCGGCGGCCAGGCAGCGGCAGAGTCGGAACCCTCCGCCGTGTTCCATTCGGTCGCCTTCCGCGTCTCTTCAATCCCAGTGGCGCGCAAATGGAAGACCGTCTATCCGGCAGTCGTGGCGGCGGACTTCAACGGCTGCGCACAGGAGAGTGGTTGTGCCGCCCGCGGCATTCTCGGCAAGGCGATCGAAAACGCCAACGGTCTTGCATTCCGCCAGAAAATCAGCGGCATCAACCGCACGGTGAACCGGATCGTGCGCTACCAGCCGGACGCGGAGAACTACGGCTCCAAGGACTACTGGGCAAAGCCGGATGAAATTCTTGCCCGCGGCAAGGGTGACTGCGAAGACTATGCCATCCTGAAGATGGCTGCCCTGAAGGCGGCCGGTCTGCCGTCAGAGGCCATGTCGATCGTTGTACTTCGCGATGTCCGGCGCAACCTCTATCACGCGGTGCTCGCAATCACGACGAGCCAGGGCCACTTCATTCTCGACAACCTGAGTGACGAGGTGAAGCTTGACCGCGCGCTTCCGAGCTATCAGGCGCTCTTTTCGGTCAGCGCCGATCGCTCCTGGATCCATGGCATTAAAACGACCGGTGATAAGGTTGCGTCTGCCGCACCTCTCGCGGATGTCATGCCCGGCGAGGGCATTGCGGTTCGCTGAATGTCGGCTCCAACGTCGATGCCTTCCCTAAGCAGGCTATGAATGCCGCCCAGCCGTCATCGCGGCAGGCAGCACTTCCGAGCGCTCAGGCCAGGATGAAGCCGATGATTACATCCTGGTCGGCCAGCGGGGCCAGTGCGGCGTTGAGTTTGCCGCGCGTCACCTGCCCCTGCACGCCGATGGTGAAGCCCGCGGGCTGCGGCTCGCCTGGAGCTGCCTTCAAACGACGGACAAGATCGACGAACTGAACATCGAATGCGAGCCTCAAGCCGCGCGCCGGCTGCGGTTGCTGCGACCGCAGCACCCGCGACTGGACGAAGGAGAGGAACGCGGGGTTGAAGGCGACGATGTTCTTGTTTCCCGTGAGGGCAAAGGCAGGCGTTGGGCTGGCGCGCACCTGACCGGCGACGATCGCCAGATTGCTGCGTTGCCTCGCACCGATAAGCTGGTCGCGCATGTAGCGCGTGGCGACATAGCGCAGTCGCGCCGTCAAATTCCCCTCGCCTTCAAGCTGTCGTTCACAAGCTGCAACGATATCCGCAAGTCTTCGTCCCTGCCGCGCGGCAAGCTCGCCAAGACACTGCCAATAGATTTCCTCGAGCTTGATCCCGCGGCGCTGACCGCCAACGGTGACGACGCGGAACCGCAGCGCGCTCAGGTCCTCATCGGACGGTGGAGGCTGCGTTTCGTTCATTCATCAGCGCTCCCGCAGGGCTTCCTCACGCGCCTTGTTGATCGGCTTCATCAGATAGGCAAGGATCGTCTTCTTGCCCGTCATGATATCGACCGAAGCGATCATGCCCGGCATGATGGCGTATTCCCGCCCGTCCTTCACCAGCGCAGCCGTGTCGGTTTTAACGCGCACGAGATAATAGGTCTCGCCATTGTTCTGGTCGACGAGACTGTCGGCGCTGACGGTTTCGACGATGCCGCCGAGGCCGCCATAAATCGAGAAGTCATAGGCGGAGACCTTGATCAAGGCCGGTTGGCCCGGACGCACGAAGGCGACGTCGCGCGGCGAAAGCCGCGCCTCGACGAGCAGCGTCTCCGACGTCGGCACGACGCCGCCGATCACTGCGCCCGGCGTCACATAGGCACCGACCGTGTTGACATCCAACGTATTGATGATGCCGTCGACCGGGGAACGGATGTCGGTGTTGGCGACCCGGCTGGTCGCCCCGCGGATCGTTTCGTCGATCACGGAAAGCTGCGAGAGGGCCTCCGTTTTTTCGGCCAGGGCCTCCTGCTTCAGTTGCAGGGAGAGTTCGGTGACCTGCAGCGACGCCTCCTCGAGCGCCGCCTCCAGCTTGCCGACCGATTGCTTCCAGAGGGCGAGCTGTCCCCGGGTGTCGGTCAATTCCTTTTCGACCCGCAGCAGCTCCGTTTGAGCGATGAGCTTGCGTTTGGCCATCGGCTCGATAAGTCCCTGTTCCCGTTCCGTGACCTGCAGGCTCTCGGTCAGCCGGGTGATGTTGGCTTGCGCCTCCGCCAGTTCCTTCTGACGCTGGCCCTCGCGCGCCTGCATGACCGACAGCTTGTTATTGAAGTTTCCAGCCTTCGCCTGGAGCAGTTGCTCCTCGTTGGCGCAGATAGCCGGTGCGACCTTGGCGATATTCTCGGGGCAATTGTACTTGGCGTCGTAGGCCCCACTCTCTTCGAGTTCCAGCCGCGCTATCTGCGCGCGTAGCGACCGCGCCTTTGCTTCGAGCTCGCCAAGCGAGGAGCCGCTGGCCGTATCGTCGAGCCGCAGGATCAGATCGCCGCGACGGACGACCTGCCCGAGCTGCACGGCGATCTCGCGCACGATGCCGGGCTCGCTCGACTGGATGATCTGCGTCTTCGAGACGGGAATGACCTTGCCTTCACCACGTGCGATTTCGTCCACTTCGGCAATCGCCGCCCAGGCGACGAAACAACTGATCAGCAGGCCAATGACAAGCAGTCCGGCGCGAGCGGCGAGCGGCGGTTTCTCAGTCATGCTGTCCCCTCCCGCCGCTTGCGGACAGGCATTGCTTCGTCGTCATGTCGAGAGCGTGGATCATAGCGCCGCCCCCTCGGCCGGTCCGGCAGGACCGGAGCGTCGTTGCAACTGTTCGATGACCGCGGCCTTCGGGCCATCGGCGACGAGGCGCCCGCGGTCGAGAACAAGCAGGCGATCGACGAGGCTCAGCATGCTGTGACGGTGCGTGGAGATCAAAAGGGTGACATCGCTGCTGAACACATTGGAGAGCTTATTGATCAGCTCACGCTCGCTGGCGAGATCCATTGCCCCGGAAGGCTCGTCCAGGAACACCACCTTCGGCTTGCGCAACAACAGCCGGGCAATGGCGACCGCCTGGCGCTGCCCGCCCGAAAGCTGGGAACCGCGCTCACCGACCGGCATGTCATAGCCACGCGGATGATGGGAGACGAAGTCGTCGACGCCGGCAAGCCGCGCTGCCGCGACCACCTCTTCATCGCTGGCTGTCGGGTTCGCCATCAGCAGGTTTTCCTTGATGGTGCCGGAAAACAGGTCGGAATTCTGCGACACGAAGGAGACGGCCGAGCGGACGACGGAGGGATGCAACTGCCGGATATCGACGCCATCGAGCAGAATACGGCCGGCGCTGGGCGCGTAGAGACCTGCGAGAAGCCGGCCGAGCGTGGTCTTTCCCGAACCGATACGGCCAATGATGCCAACACGCTCGCCCGCCTTGAACGTAACGTTCATGCCGCTGACCACTTTGTAGTCGGTCCCCGGATAGGCGAAATCGAGATTGGTGAAAGTGATGCTACCGTTGCGGATCTCGCGGTTGACGAAACCGATCGTGTCCGGCCGATCCTCCGGCTGCTCCATCACCGCATTCAGGATGCGCAGCGACAAAATCGCCTGACGCAGCCGTGCCAGCGTCATCGCAATCTGCCCCAGCGGCGCGACGGCGCGGCCGGAAAGCATGCTGGCCGCAATGATCGCGCCCGAGGAGATGTTGCCTTCAGTGAATTCGTAAGCGCCGGCGACGACAATGCAGACCGTCACCAATTGCTGCACGAATTGCGTCGCGTGCGAGGCCCAGGAGGAGATCTCCTTGATTTGCTCGGCCGTGTTCGAAGAGTGCTTGGCCAGTTCGTTCCAGCGGCGCAAAAGCTGCTTTTCCGAATGCAGCGTCTTCACCGTCTCGATGGCGCTGATCGTCTCTACCAATAGCGCCTGGCGCTGGGCCGATTCGTTCGAGGCGGCGGCGACGCGGTTGCCGATCTTGTACTGCGCGACATAGCCGATCAACACGCTCAAGAGGAACGCGACCGCCGGGATGAGCGCGATCCAGCCTGCGACCGCGTAGACCGCTGCGATGAAAACAAAGACGAAAAGGCTGTCGATGAGGGTGCTGAGCGTATTCGAGGTGAAGAACTCGCGAACGAATTCATACTGCATCGCTCGGTTGGCGTATTCGCCTGTCGAAGGTGGCCGCGATGCCATCGTCGCATGCAGTATCTTCTCGAACAGCATGTAGGAGAGCTTCAGGTCAGCCTTCCGTCCGGCAAAGTCGATCAGCGCGGCACGAACCGTCTTGAGCAGGAAGTCGAACAGAATGGCGGTGCTGATGCCGAGCGCCAGCACCCAAAGTGTCGCCATCGCCTTGTTCGGCAGAATCCGGTCATAGACGTTCATCGTAAAGAGCGGCGCGGCCAGCGCCAGCACGTTGATGAAAAAGGCCGCGATCGCCACCTGCACATAGGCTTGCCAGAATGGCTTGACCGTGGCCGTCAGCCAATGCCGGCGGTCGATGTTACGGGCCTCACCGACGCCGCGGCCGGACGCCGTATTGAGATAGGTGGCTGAGAAGGACAAGGCATAGGCGAGACCGCCGAGCTGCAACTCAGACAGTTTCACCGCCGCTTCGCCGGGGGCAACTGCTCTGTTCGAAAGGTTCAACGTGCCGTCAGGCGCCTCTTCCAAAAGCGCCATGGCGCTGCCGTCACGAAAGACGAGCAGCAGCGGGTACACGAAATCACGATTGCTGATCGCGCGCCCGGAAACGATTTCCGTTTCCAGGCCGACCCGCTCCGCAATACGTGAGACGTCCTCGGCGCTCGGCAACCGCGCGTCAAAAGGAACGTCGGAATAAAGCACGCTGTCGGACGAGGGGCGGTTCAAGAAGATACAGATCTCCTTGAACGCCTCGGAAAAGCCAGTCAAAGACGGGCCGATCTGCACATGCCTGTCAATGCTTTGCACTACCACCGATTGTGTCCACCTTGACGAGGACTATCATTTCTGCCGGATCGGCGCCAACAAATCGAGCGGCAAGTCGTTCGTCTGGCGCGAAGGAACACGGCGATAGGTTTCCGTGGGCGGCGTATCCGGAACATTGAACTCGTTGCGGGCATAGGCTTCGGCCTGGGCCGGCGCCTTGATCTGCATCGTAGAAAGGAGCTGGCCGGTAGCCGCAAGCAAGCGGTACTCGGCAAACAGAGCGGCGTACTGCGAGGTTTTCGCGAGAACGCTGACATTGAAACGCGAATTCTGCGCGCCGAGCACGTCAAGCAGCGAACGCTGCCCGACCTTGAGCTGTTCGCGATAGGACTCGACGAGCTGTACGTTCATCTGAGCCTGCGCGTTCAGCGTGCGGGAGATCTCGTACTGGCTGTTGCGGCGTTCCCAGGAAATGCGAACGGCTTCCTCGACCTCGCGATGTGCCTGGTGGAAGACCAGCCGCTGTTCGCTTGCGCGGCGCATCTGCTCCTGCTCGTTGGCGATATCAATGCCGCCACGATAGAGGTTCCACTTCGCCACGATCCGCGCCTGGGCATCCCAGCTGTTGCCGGTCGCGCCGTCGATATCGTTGCCGGTGCGCACACGCCCTTCGGCGAAGACTTCCGGAAGCATGTTCGAGCGTGCCGCTTTGACCTGCGAATCCGCAGCGCTGATGTCGGAATCGGCGGCCTTGATGCGCGGATTGCTGCCGCGGGCGATACCGATTGCCGTCTCGAGCGTCTTCGGCAGAATGCCGGCCACCGACTTCGGCATGGACGGCTTCGTGAGCGGCTGGCCAACCAGGCGGTTGAAGCTGATCTTGACGGTTTCGAGCGATTCCTCTGCTTCCTGCAGACGGGCCTTGGCCGACAACAGGCGTTCACTCGCCTGCTGGCGATCCGCATCGGTAAGGGCGCCACCTGAAATCAGCGAGCTGATATCCGACAGGATCGACTGGTGCACGCCGACGTTCTTGCGCGCTTCCGCAACGATCTGCTGCTGGAGAATATATTCGAAATATTCGCGGACGATCTGCAGACCGATCGTCTCGGACCGTTCGAGGACCCGGAAGGAGGCGCTGTCGACGCGCGCCGCCTGACGCTCCAGTTCGGCGCGACGACCACCGCCATCGAAGAGCTTCTGCGTAATGGTCAGCCCGACGTCGGAAGGATAGAGCGGATCGTTCTCAATGGAACCAAGGCGACGGGCTTCGTCCTCAAGATGTTGAACGCCCGTCGAAGCTTCCATGTCGACGCTCGGCAGATAGAGACCGCGCGCCTGCCGCAGTTCGAACTCGATTGCCTCGCGGTTCTCGATCGACTGCCCGATTTCCGGGTTCGATTCCATCGCGATCTGAAGCGCTTCCCTCAGCGTCATCGCTTCGGCCGCGCCACCTGCAAATACGGTTGACGCGAGCAGAATGGAAAAAAGTCCGCCCTTAAAAGTTTTCCCCACTTTCAATATTATCCCCCTCGCAATCCGTACGTCATGCTGGCGAATCCGAGCGTGCGTTACAACTGCCGAAATTTACCGATAGATAATACAGAGGTAATATAACGCGGCCACCAATTTTGGGGTGGTTCTATGGCGCCCCAAGCTTTCGCACGGCTATGTTGCAAAAATGGAACATTCGTGTGGCGAGAAGAGTAACCGTTAACCTATTGAAATAAAATAAATCAGCCGCTTCTGCCCAAGGTAACAAGGCGCTTCGGCCCGTTGCAACGTCGCCGTCAACGCAACGGCAGCGCGAATTCCTCACTATGGCCTCAGCCGCTGCGAGCGGAGATTACCCGTCTTCCCGTCACTGGCGCCGGCACCCAGTAAATCACGCTGAAGGCAGCCGGACGAAATCGACGGTTTGCGTTCCCTCGCTGGCAACCAATACAGTTTCGGATGCTGCCGCACGGCGCAACCGTTCGAGATCTACGCTGCCGTCGAACAATGCGCCGCCGACGCTAATTGCCAGATCGACCTTGCTCCCGTCTGCCGAGAAGTGTGCCGAAGCCAATGCCTTCGTCAGGCGGATGGAAACGTGCTCGGCATCCGACTCGCTCGCGCCGACCAAAAGAACGTCGAAGCTTGCCGGGCCGGTTCGAGCGACGATGTCATCGCGCCGCACCGAGGTGCTGATCGTGGAGGCGACGAACTGGAGCAGTTCTTCGCTCCAGGCCGGACCGAAAGCCGCACCGACATCGTCGAGGTTGTTGATCCTGAGATGAATGAGTGCTCCGTGAAGCTCTTCGCCGGCGCGTTGCCGGCGACGCTCGAGGCCATTGACCTGCTGGACCAGCCCGCGGCCGGTTACGCAGCCCGTCGTGGCATCGTGGGCGACGACATGGTTGATCTGGTTGCGAAGGCGCTGGGCCCGGCGAAACTGCGTCGCCGCGAGGACGATCAGCGGCACGCCCATCAACAGGGATATCAACGCGGCGCCAACCACGGCCGCCGCATAGGGCCGATCGACGAGAGCCACCAGGCTGAGATAGACCAAAACCTGCGCGAGTACGGCAAAACCAATAATGCCACCGATGACATATCGCGCGATTCGCCAGTCCCTCTGCCCGTTGAACTGTACTTCTCTTCGCATCCACCGCTCCCGATTCACCAATAACGATCGGTCTAGCGCGAGTTTATGGATATTCCATTTCCAGGGTACCTACAACTTTATGCAGTATGCGGGCTTTCCAAGAAAAATGCTCCAAAACGGGATATCCGGTTCGCCGAAAGCAGCTTGCCGGTCCCTCCCGCGGGCTTGAACGCGCCGTCAACCTGCACCGACGAAAAGAAGCGATTCGATGCCGGATGTCACCTTACCGACCGGGCTCGCGCACAGCAACGCTGCGCAAAGCAGTCGCTGGCTGCCGTCGATCGCTTTGTTCTCAATACATGAGTGCACCGCCGACAACCGACGAAGCGCGCCTTGTCTTCGGCGCTTGATAGGGCCCATGCGTCCGTTCAACTGTGGCAAGGTCGGGAACCCTCCCCGTCTTTCGGCGTTTCTATTCCGCCGGGCGCCCTCGCCCGATGCTGAAGCGCCACGAAAGGAACCGATGATGTACGACAGGGAGCGTTGGCCAGAACAAAGGGCATCAACCGGACTGCCGGTCGGAATCATGCTTCTTTCAGCCCTCGCCATTACCGCCTATCTCGCCGTCGGCGGCGCATTTTCGGACGGTGGTGATCAGGCTGTCGTCTACATCCCACAGACAATCGGAAAGTAACCCACGCAGCGCGGAAGTGCACGGCTACGTTGACCGAAGCTGGCGGACATGAGACATCTCGCAGGCGTGAGACGGGGCGGCTCCTCCTCCGTCCCGTAATTCACGACAGGCCTAAAATGTCTCTACAAACAATGCCGTGAGTGACCGGCAATGAATCCGGCGAGCATACAGCCCGTCCGGTGGCCATTCACGAGCTATCAAGGTGACAGCGACGGCCATTAAAGGCAACGAATCAAAAGGGTGGCGAACTCCTCAATTCGGGCTAGGCGGTGCTGATCTCAGCGTCGGACTTTGCCTATCGCTCAACTGCGCGCGAGCGCCCGCCCGCCGTCCTTGAGACGATGGAGTGCCGACTGTCCGGGGGCCTTTCTCATCCGAAACGATCAGATCTAGGCGAGACGCATGTGGATCTTTCGAACGCGCCCCAGCGCGTGGCTCCAATATTTGCTAAATCGGCTATAAGCCACTCGGTCAAACCAATCAGGAGAAATCATGGAAACCGTCGAGATCAGCGGCCGCAGCGACTTCGCACTTTGGGCAATCCAGCGCGCCCAGGAAATCGTCACGGCCGAGGGCGCCGCCTTTGCTATGGCCGCTCGCGACATGAATGAGGATACGCTGGGGGAAACTGCCGCCGCGCTCGGCAAAGCCATCAGCGATGCCATGCTCGAAGTCTTTGACGGTCTGACCGCGGAGTGACCTGAGCCGTCGGGAGGCACACCGGTCTCGCGATAGGGGCGAGCGCCGGATATCCAAATGGAGGGTGGCGGGTAGCGATCAGCCGCACATCTGGCTTGTGGTTCGCGGTCCGGAGGGCTCGCCGTTCGCCTGTCACCAGCCAGAACGCAATGGCGCGGGCCTGTCCTTCATCAACGCATCCAAGTTCTTGAGGAGGGTTCACTTCTGCCGCACGTCGAGGCCTAATGCCTCGGCGATTGTGATGGTTTGGTCGATCGTGATGATCGCGTCCTTGAGGTGCACGTTTTCCGGTTCGATCGCACTGAGGTCGCTGCCCCTGAGATCACAGGCTGTGAAATCGATGCCGTGCAGCCACGCGCCGGAGAGATCGACGTCTCTCAGCGAGCCACCCTTGCAGGAGGCACCGGTAAGGTCTGCCTCCCGCAAGCGGGTTTCCTTGAAGGATGCGCGGCCGAGACCGGCGCCGGGCAAGCTGACGAAGGACCAGTCGCCGCCTGAGACCTGCATCTGGTCGAAGTCGCATGTATCGAACATGCTGCCGACGAACTTGCACTCTGTGAACCGGCTGTCGAAGAATTTGCAGGACACGAAAGTGCAATTCACGAAGGCACCCGCCTGATGCGACGAGGCATTGAAGCGCGCCCGCCGGAAGGTGCATTCGTGGAAGACGACACCAACGGTCTGCGCCTCGGTCAGGTCGAGATCGACGAACAGAGTGTTCTGATGACGCTCGCGATCGATCTGCCGGCCATACCAGTCCGCACCGGCAATCGTGATATCTATCTTCGGCGGCGCTTCGCCATGTCGTCGTTCAGCCATCGTCATCCATCCATTGAGCTCTGTTAGACGGCGAACGCCTGCCGTTCGGTCATCCTGTTCGACCGGGCAACAATTGAGGACACCGGCAGCGACCTCGCTTCACGCGAGGGTCGACAGACTGTTCAACCTGACTAGCAGAGTCGACAGATTCTAGTAACCGGCAACTGCCGAAGACCCGCCCGGCCGCGCGTCAGTCGTCGATCCGGAAACCGACCTTCATGACCACCTGATAGTGCGCCACTTCGCCGTCCTTGATGTGGCCCCGGATCTGATCGACCTCGAACCACTCGAGATTTCTCATGGTTTTCGACGCCCGCGCGATCGCCGTTTCGATCGCCTCCGTAACGGAAGACTTCGAACTGCCGACAAGTTCTACCTTCTTGTAGACATGGTCACTCATGACACCCTCCCGGTTGCCTCTAGAAGCGATCAACAAGCCTACAGGCAAATCACGAAAACAGCACCTGCCCCACGCATCGAAAGCGACGCGCGCGAGTTGCGGGCATCGCCACGGCTTGCTTCGACTACCCGTCGTCCTGGAAAGCGAGCGTGACCTCAAAGCGGATCATGCCCATGCCTCAGCGACCGCGTGATTTGCACAAGGAACGTGCAGTTTGCCTGGCACTGGCCGGTTTTTCCCGCAAATCGGACGCGCGGTCGTGCAAATGCAACACCGTTTCAGGTGGCCCAACTCTTGCTTCACTCTGTCTGAAACATCCAACCAAGGGATTGTCGGATGATGTGGAGTGGGTTGCTGCTGTCGCTGCTGCTGAGCGTTTCAATGGCCTTCAGCCTGACGGAGTTGAGTTTCGTGCGCAATGGCCGCGCCCAGCAATCGCGCGGCGATGCGGTGCGAACAACGCTCGCGATGTCAGCTGGATTGACCGCTTTGGGATTGGCGTTCAGTCATCAGGGGCCATCACTGGGGGTAATGGCAGTCGTCGCCGGCATAGCGCTCTCATGGCTGGCGGCGCGGTTCGCCTCACGTACCGTTGCGCTCGCGGTCACCATCCTGTCGCTCGGCTTCTATCTGCAGTTCGCGGAACTCGCACCCTTGCGCCCTTGACCGACGGTGCATGAAAGCGTTCGCCCTTCGGTCACGATCGCATCCATCGCGATGTCGTGCCATTGTGGCCTGATGCTCTCCATTCTCTGCTGTTCGAACCCAACGCCGATCACGAATGGCTTCGGTTGAAGCACGGCGAGTGTACGATCGTAATAGCCCCCACCATAACCCAAGCGATAACCGCTCTCGTCGAAACCGACGAGCGGGGCGATGACGATGGTCGGCTGAACATCCCGCCCCTCGGTCGGAATTGGGATCCCCCAAACACCCCTCTCGAGCGCCTCGCCAGCGCGCCAGGATCGAAAGCCGAGAGGTTTTGCCTTGGCGAGCACCACCGGTAATGCGCAGTCGGCGCCGCGGGCAATGAGCGTGTTCATCCAGGAGCGCAGATCCGGTTCACCACGGAACGGCCAATACAGCGAAATCGTTTCGCCTCGAACGTTGGACAGAAGTTGGTCGAGCGCAGAAACGATCGCGTCTGTCCGTGCGGTCCGTTCTGCAATCGGAATGCCCTGTCGCGCGGATATCAGCCTTTTTCTCTCTTGCTCCCGCCATTGCACAATCGAGATCGCCTCTGGAGATTCCATGCCCATATAGGCCGGATCCACCTCGTGCATCAGGCAAGGCGGTGATGAAAAGCGCGGCGGAAGATCGTCCTCATCAGGCGTGCACATGGTCGATGGCCTTTCTCCGTTTCCGGGAATGTTTCGAACGCAGTTTCACGAGATCACCTTGATTATCATTTCCCATTCGAGAACAATAAAGCGGCTTCATTCCCTTCGTAGATAAAATGGACTTCACGACCCTTGAGATTTTTCTGCTGGTAGCCGAGCGCACCAGCGTGACCCGCGCCGCCACCGAGATTGGCCGTGCGCCATCCAACGTCACCAACCGTATTCGCGCACTCGAGGAAGAATTGGGCGTCGGCCTGTTCAGCCGCGACGGCAAGAAGATGACGCTGACGCGCGAGGGGCGTCTTTTTCGCTCCTACGCCACACGGCTGGTGGCGCTCGGTGACGAGGCGCGCAACGCGCTGAAGCCGACGGCAATGCCGGACGTCTTGCGGCTGGGCAGCATGGAGAGTACCGCTGCCAGCCGCCTGCCGACGGTTCTGCAGACGATCAACCGAACGCACCCGGATTTGGCGCTGAGGCTCACAATGGGCTCGACGGAGGAACTGACCCGAGCCGTGCTCGCTGAAGAAATCGACTGTGCGCTGATCGCACGTTTGCCAAGCGATATCGCGATGCCGAGACCCGACCCGCTCGAGGACCTCGATGGAGATCCGATCTACCGCGAAGACGTATTGATCGTCTTGCCCGCGTCGCATCCGCCGATCAAAACCGCCCTGGACGTGCGTGTGAGCTGGTTGGCGGCGCTCGAACCCGGATGCACGTACCGCCGTGTCGCGGAACAATGGGCACGTCCGTCGCCGACGATTGCGACCAAGGAGGTTTCCTCCTATCACGCCATACTGGCGAGCGTTGCAGCCGGTGACGCGATCGGTGTAGTGCCACGATCCGTATTCGAACTGATGGACTGGCCAGGCGACGCTCGAACCCATTCATTGCGTGAAATTCAGACACTGCTCATCTATCGTAGGGAGGCCAGCTCCCCTGCGATCGAAATCCTGCGCCGCGCATTGCATACCGACGCTGGCGCCCACTGAAATATTCAACCTACGCGCTGCCATTTACAGGTGACTGCATGACCAATTCGCCCAACCAGACGCCCTCGCAACCGCCGGGCCGTCGTTTCTTCGCGCCGATCCTAGCGGGTGCGACATTGAGGGAGCGCCTGATTGCGTGTCTCGGAGCGCTGGTTGGTATCCTCCTGACCGGTATGATCAGCGGCAGTATCTTTGGTGGCGGTGCCAGCCTTCCCTTGATCGTGGCGCCGATGGGCGCATCCGCGGTTCTGCTGTTTGCGGTTCCCACAAGCCCGCTTGCCCAGCCGTGGTCGATCGTCGGCGGCAACACGATCTCCGCCTTCGTGGGGGTTCTGTCAGCTATGTTCGTGCCGGATCCGCTGATCGCAACTGGTATTGCCGTGGGGATCGCGATCGCGGCGATGTCCTTTACGCGCTGCCTGCATCCGCCCGGCGGCGCCGCTGCGTTGACGGCAGTGCTTGGCGGCCCTGTCGTGGCGAGCTGGGGCCTCCTGTTCCCGCTGGTGCCCGTCGCGCTCAACTCGTGCCTGCTGGTGGCTCTCGGGATCCTGTTTCACAAGCTGGCGAGACGCAACTACCCGCACGTCGTCGCTCCGCCCGCAAATATGCACGCGACCATTGATCCGCCCGCCAATCGCCGGGTCGGCTTTACCGGCGCGGATGTCGATGCCGCGCTCGAGGCGTTGGACGAAACGTTTGACATCAGCCGGGAAGATCTTGATCGGGTGCTGCGCCAGGTGGAATTGCAGGCGGCAATTCGGGCGACACCTCACATCCTGTGCCGGGACATCATGTCGCGCGACGTCATCTGCGTCCATCAAGACGACAGCAGCGAGGCCGCGCGCTCGTTGCTTCTCAGACACAATATCCGGACCATCCCCGTAAAGGATGGAAACGAGCGGCTTGTCGGTACAGTCGGACTGAGGGAGCTGACCGAGCCCGGCGCCACCGTCGGCAGCAACATTGCGACGCCAGTAGTCGCGCGCCAGGACGACCGGGCGATGAGCTTGCTTCCGGCGCTCAGCAGCGGAACAATTCACGCGGTCATCATCGTCGATGACGACCATCATGTGCTTGGACTGATTTCGCAAACGGATCTGCTGGCGGCAGCAGCGCGGACGTTGTTCGATCACAACGCAGGTCGCGAACAGGCTGCGTAGGATTTGCCTTCGGTTGTCCACGCGGATCAATCCACTGTGCCCGTCGGCAGATTGGCGAGATCAGCAGGCTCAGTGCAGCGAAATCTGTCGCGTCGGTTGCCTCACGTGATGCACGAGCGGTGTTTCGCTCGATATCAGTCGCGCAACCAGACGCCCTGACGCCGTAACCACATCGATGACGGCGTCGCAATAGTCGTCGTCCTTGGTCAGTTCATCGACAATCCTTTGACCATAGGCAACTGCGGGTCCATCCGATGGGTATTTCCGGCCAACTTCGTCGCGGCTGACGACGCCTGCTGCATAGATGTTGAACAAATAGCGGCGCATGATATTCCACTCCATACGGGATGCCGCTTCGGCGCTGGCCATGCTGAAGGAACCGAAAGCGCTATGAGCGGCATTGCAGGGTTTGAATTGACCCTGCAACCTATCGCGACATCGTCTCCTTGTCGCGTGACCCGAGCGTGACATTTACTCTACATTAACCATCGTCAGCTTCACCGTGCTCGACGGACAAGGTGGGATCGGCGTGTCGACCTCGCGGATGCGTCTGACGCTTTCCTGGCTCGGGACATATTACCGGTCAAAAAACGGCTCGCGGTCGAAGTCGATTCCTGGGCGGACGACGCCCCGCACCTAAGAGGAACCGGTAGGTCGAAGACGAGACGCACGCGCGGTTCTGGCGTTTGCGCAGGCACAAAGACGAAGCTCCTCACCTCGCGTAGTTAAGGATGCTCTCTGCGCCGCGCGGCAGCCCGGAAGTCCCCGGCGCCGGAGGGGTCGATACACATTGCCTCAACCCCAGACGACTTCGATGCGTCCGAGCGCTGCTCGGAATCCGTCTGCAAAATCCAACAAGGAACAGATGATGATCGATCTCAGCCTCGAAAGCACAGTCGCAACGATCGCAGCCGAATTGCCGGGGGCCGCGGAACTCTTCCGCCGTTACGGCATCAGCTTCTGTTGCGGCGGCAAGATGTTGTTGTCGGAAGCTGCGCTCAAGGCCGGTATCGCCCCTTCGGCATTGCTTACAGAACTGGAAACGCTCAAGCGTTCCGCAAGTCGAGATGCCCCGGAGGAGACCGCCGATCTCATCGCTCACCTCCTCCACAGGTACCACCAAACGCACCGTGCTGAGCTCGCATGGTTGATTCCGCTTGCTCAGAAGGTGGAACGGGTACACGTCGGCCATCCGTCGGCGCCTGTCGGGCTTTCCCAAGCCCTGGAGGCGCTGCGCGACGAGCTCGAAAGCCACATGATGAAGGAAGAGCTCGTGCTGTTCCCGATGATGCAGCGCGGTGATGGCGCTACGATTTCCTATCCGATCGCCCAGATGCGGCGCGAGCACGACGACGAGGTGGAGCATCTGCGAACGATCGAGCACGTCACCCACGGGCTTTCCTTGCCGGACGGCGCCTGCGGTTCGTGGGCTGCGCTTTATACCGGGTTGCGTAAGCTCACCGACGACCTCGTCACTCATATGCATCTCGAAAATGCCGTGCTGTTTCCGCGCTTCGAGGCCGGCCTCCAGACGATTTGATGATCGCGGCGCCAAAGGCGTGGACATCGATCTGGCAGGCGCCGCACCGACCCCTGTTCTTTCTGGCGGGTCTATGGGCGTTTGTCGCGCCTGCGGTCTGGCTTCTGCCCGAGGGTATTGGACCGGACAAAGCCGCCTGGCACAGCCATGAGCTTCTCTTCGGCATGGCCGGTGCGGCGGCAGGTGGTTACCTGTTGACCGCCCTGCCTGCCTGGACAAAGAAGGGCCCGGTCTCGCGTGATGTCACCGTGCTCGCGACCGTTCTCTGGTGCGTGGCCCGCCTGACGACGGCTCTTTCGGCGCACCTCTCGGTCGTTGCTGCAGCGGTCGGGATGTCAGCCTACTTCGTCTTTCTCGCGGTCGTTCTCGCCCGGGGGGGTGTATCGAGCAGAGCGGGACGCCGCTTCTGGGCACCGTTCGCCATGGCGCTGATTGGCATGCTCAGCTCGCTGTGGCTTGACGGAGAGGCAAGCTATCTCGTCGCAGAGGCAGTGCCGCGGATCTTCCTCGCCTTGATCACCCTGATCGGCGGCCGTGCGGTGCCCGCTTTCACACGCTCCTGGCTCGGACGAACTGGTGAGGCAGATCTCGTTCGGGACCAGCCCGAGCTTTCCTACCTGGCGATCGGCGGCATAGTTGCCGCCGCCTGGCTCAACGCTTCCGAACAATCGAATGCAGAGGGCATCTTCCTCGTACTGTCCGGCTTGGCGCTCGTGTTACGAATGAGCGGCTGGCAATGCCTGAGAACCCGGCGCTACCCGGCGCTCTTCATTCTGCATCTTGCTTTTTCCTGGACGCCGGCGGCTCTTCTGCTCATTGGCTTCGCCACCATTTTTCCAGACCAGATGTCACCCGCGACCGCCGTGCATGCGGCGACCATGGGGGCAATGGGAACAATGATGGCGGCCCTCATGATGCGTGCTGCGATGGCACGCAACGAAGGCGTACTCGTGCTCAACGGGAAGATGGCATGTGCTTTCGCTCTTATCTGCCTCGCCGCAATGATTCGCATTCTGGCCGAATGGATCGGTAGCGCGTATTTCAATCCCGTCGTCGCCGCGGCCGCATGCTGGATGTTGGCATGGGGGCTGTTCCTTCTTGCCTATCTACTGGCGCTAAGAGGACCTGTTCCGAGACCAGTCCTGAGCGCTGACAGGGCGCTAGCACCGCTGACCGAACCCGAACGATAGGCTTTGCGCGGTCCTTTCGGACCCGCCATGTGCACCGCCGCGAGAGCGAGTTCTGTTGCCGGAAACACCCGCCTGCCGGCCAATTGCACATTGCATCATGAACATTGTCAGGTCACAAGGTCGCGCTATCTTCCGGAAGATCCATTTAGCGGTAGCCGATGCCACGCCCTCCCAAGACCTCAACCCAGATTGCAAACACCACCAGCAAGGGTGCCGATCGCCCGGAAAGCTCGGAATCGACTGTCGAGCATGTCGTGCTCCAGACGGGCGCTTCAAACCCATCCGACGGGCCGGATCAATCCACGAAAGCCACCCCCTCCCCGACACTCTTCGGCCAAAGCGGACAGGCAGCTCGCCATCTGCTGGTTGCGCTCGGCCACGACTTGAAGGTGGGTGCAACCTTGGTCCGCGCGAAGACCAAGCATGCGGCTTCGTACCTGAAAACGAAATTCAGCCCTTCGAATGCAGACGAAGCCGCATCAACTGCCGACGATCCCCGTGGGTGGTTCGTGGCTGCTCTGGCGAAGTTCGGGAACCGGCTGGGTGCGCTGCGTAAGAAGCCCTCCGAAGATCGCGCACACACCTTCGTCAGGCCAAGCTGGTGGAAGGTTGCCATCGGCTTGGCCCTCCTCGCCTGCCTCCTTCTTCCCGGTACTGTACTCGTGTGGGCGCTGAAGGATGTTCCCTGGAGCGAGATCCGGGACGGAACTTTGAAGCCTGTCGTGGTGCTGGAAACGGCGGACGGAGGACCGCTGGTCAGACAAGGCCCTTATCAGGGACCCTACGCACAGTACGACCAATTCCCTCCGCGGCTGATTGATGCCGTGCTGTCAATCGAGGACCGCCGGTTCATGGACCATTTCGGCATCGATGTCAGAGGGATCGGACGGGCGCTTGTGCGGAACTTCGAAGCTGGCTCGGTGGTCGAGGGCGGCAGCACCATCACCCAACAGCTCATCAAGCTGCAATATCTCGACAGCGACCGAACAATGAAACGAAAGATCCAGGAGTTCGTGATCGCCCTGTGGCTGGAGTGGAAGCTGGGCAAGCAGGAAATTCTGACGCGTTACCTCAACAGCGCCTATCTCGGCGCCGGCGCCACCGGCATGCCCGCAGCCGCAAGGATCTACTTCAACAAGGACATCGGCGCACTCAACCTACCGGAATCGGCGATGCTGGCTGGCCTGTTGCGGGCGCCGAGCCAGTGGAATCCGATCGACAATTTTGAGGGTGCGCGCCAACGCACATCGGTCGTCCTCGACACGATGGTAGCCAATGGCAAGATCACCGCACCCGAGGCTGCACAAGTCAAGGCGAGCTTCGCCACGCTCCATCCGACGACGCCGACGCCGCGATCCGGAAGCTGGTTCGCCGACTGGATCTCGCCGCAGGCGAGCGAAATCGCCGGCGCATCGCCGGGTTCGACGACGGTACGCACGACACTGTCCCCACAGCTGCAACGGATCGCCGAAAGGGTTCTGGCAAACGCGCTGGATACGGAAGGAAAGGCGGCCGGGGTATCCCAGGCCGCGTTGGTTGCGATGACGCCCGACGGAGCGGTCGTCGCCATGGTCGGCGGTCGCGACTATAAGCAAAGCCAATTCAATCGCGCGGTGACCGCCATGCGGCAACCGGGTTCCACCTTCAAGCTGTTCGTCTACTATGCGGCCCTGAAGGCCGGGTTCACTCTGTCCGACCAGGTCCTGGATGCGCCGATCGACATTAACGGCTGGTCGCCCGAGAATTCCGGTGGCCGCTATCGCGGCTGGGTCACGCTTGCCGAGGCCTTTGCCCGCTCGCTGAATGCGCCAACGGTGGCGCTTGCCCAGGAGGTCGGGCTCGACAATGTGATCGCCGCAGCGCGCGAGCTCGGCATAAACGCGCCGCTTGCCAATACGCCGTCCTTGGCCCTCGGCACTTCCGAGGTCAGCTTGCTTGACCTCACCAGCGCCTATGCCTCCGTCCATCTCGGAAAGGCGCCCGTAGAACCCTGGGGCATCATCGACTTTCAGGCGGCCGGGCAGCCTGAGGCGTTCCGTGTCGGCTCACAGGTCGCGCCGACCATTGATCTCTCCGCTTACCAGCCGGATCTCGTTGGCCTTTTACAGTTGGTGGTCGAGCGCGGAACCGGACGCGGGGCCGCTCCCGGCGCGTTCGCGGCCGGCAAGACCGGCACCAGCCAAAACAATCGCGACGCCTGGTTCGTCGGCTTCACGGAGCCACTCGTCGCCGGCGTATGGGTTGGCAATGACGACGATACGCCGATGAAGGGGGTCACGGGTGGCGCCTTGCCAGCGCATATTTGGCGCGACTTCATGCGGGAAGCGATGGCGGCGCCTGCGGCGGGAGCGCTTGTCGAAAGCCCGGCCGCGCCGCAGTCCTGCAACATCACGGCCTGCTCCCGCAGCTATCGTTCCTTCAGGCCGTCGGACTGCACCTATCAGCCCTATTATGGCGGACGGCGACTCTGTGAAAAATGAGCCTTGCTTGGGCACGATGCCAGCTGACTGGAGCACGGCCTTTGACGTTGGACGGCGGCGATCAATCCAGTTCTTCAGGAATAAAGCCGCCGGTCTGTCGCTTCCAAAGACGGGCATAGAGCCCGTCTCGCTCCAGGAGCGCATCCGGTGTGCCCTCCTCGATGATCCGGCCGCGATCCAGAACGATGATCCTGGCCATCCTAGCAATCGTCGAAAGGCGGTGGGCAATGGCAATCACTGTCTTGCCGCCCATCAGCAGGTTGAGCTTATCCTGGATCGCCGCCTCGGCCTCGCTGTCCAGTGCTGACGTCGCTTCGTCGAGGATCAGGATTGGCGCATTCTTCAGCAGCACCCGCGCGATCGAAACACGCTGTCGCTGACCTCCCGATAGCTTGATGCCGCGATCGCCTACAAAGGCTTCGTAGCCCTTGCGACCCTCGCCGTCGGTCAGTTCAGCGATGAAGGCATCGGCTTGCGCTGCCCTTGCGGCCTGCTCGATCTCCGGCCGGGTTGCTTTGGGATGACCATACCGGATGTTGTCGCCGACCGACCGGTGCAAGAGCGCGACATCCTGGGCGATGACACCAATGTTTCGCCGCAGGCTCGCCTGGCTCACGGCGCGAATGTCCTGCCCGTCAATGTGGATGGTGCCCCCCTGGATGTCATAAAAACGCAGTAGCAGGCTGACCAGCGTCGTCTTGCCCGCACCGGACAGGCCGACCAAACCCACCTTCTCGCCCGGGCGAACCGTCAGCGACAGATCATCGATGACCGGCCGGTCCACCTTGTAGGCGAAGCGAACATTCTCGAACCGAATTTCGCCGCGCGGAACGGTGAGCTTCGTTGCGTCCGGTCGATCGGTCACAGTCGGCGGCGTGGTCATGACCGGCATGGCATCCTTGATCGTGCCCAGCGCCTTGAATATCTGCTGTCCCATCTGCAGGAAGGTGAAGGAGCTCGCCGAAAGCCGTTGGAGGATATAGACGGTCGCAACGAAATCGCCGACCGTCAAAAAGCTGTCGAACAGCCCCCAGAAGCCGATGCCCAGCATGACGAGCCAGAGCAGCATGTTGAGGCTGATGACGACGAGTTCCGTCGTCCGGTAGATGCGCTGCTCGTGGTGCAGCGTACCGACCGCCTTTGACATGATCTTCCGCAGCGCACCCGCCTCGCTGTCTTCGGCAGCGAACTGCTTGACCAACTGGATGTTGCCGTAGATGTCGGTCATTGCGCCGGAAACCAGACTGTTCTGCTTTGCCGAGCGCCGTGCGCGCTCTGTGAAATCCGGCACGACCTTGATGGTGAAGAGCACATTGACGACCACCCAAAGGACGACCGGCAACGCCAACTGCCAGGAGAGCGCAAACAGGAGCAGAACCGAGCCGACGATCTGAAGCAGGAAGCGCGGCGCCGTCTGAAAGGCAATCAGGATCTGCTGCTGAACGGCAGTTGCGACCTGGCCGAGTCGCGATGCCACCTGCCCAGCAAACAGATCATGGAAGAAGGCGAGATCCTGCCCTTCGATGGCCTTGTGCCCCTGCCACTGTATGGCGATCGGCAGACTGATGCCGATCGTATGCGAGTTCAGGATGTTGGTGATGTAGAAGAAGGCCGGCATCACCGGAAAGATTAGAAAGGCCAGGAACGCCAACAGCCAGAACCGGTTCTCGACGAAGACCTCGACGCCCTGTGTCGCTACACCATCGACGATCACCGATAGCCCCCAGATGATCGTCAGGTTGATGGCCTCCACGGCCATAGACGTCAGCGCCATGGCAATGACGACGCCACGAAACATCCGGATGAAATGCAGAAAGACCGCGACGGGTCCGCTTGTGGGAAGTGGTTGGTATGGGATGTCGAGCGGTCGGATCAGCGTTTCGAAGGGGCGGTAGATCGCATCTGAAATCGACATTGGCCGCTCGGTTCGATCGTCGGGAGAGAATGGTCTAGCTACACGCCGGGCATTGCACCACCGTCGCGCCGCAATCTCAACTAGAAAAACCTTCTGGCTGGCCACAGGGATAGAAGCCAGAGCGCGTTCGCACCGTCATTTGTCGGTTGGGGAGCCCGCCGGATCAACGACAGTTTGGCTGACGCCTGTTGGTAGTCGTCGTTCAGGCTTTGCGGTCACGCGAAGCAGATTTGAGATCCACCGCGTCACGTCCTCCATGTAGAGGTAGATCACGGGCGTCACGAAGAGGGTCACGAACTGCGATACCATGAGTCCGCCGACCACCGCGACACCTAGCGGCTGGCGCAGTTCGGCGCTCGCGCCACTGCCGACCGCGATCGGTAATGTGCTCATTATCGCGGCGGCGGAGGTCATCATGATCGGGCGGAAGCGCATAAGGCAGGCGCGGTGGATTGCCTCGCGGGCCGAACTGCCAGAACGCTGCAGCGCCAGCGCCACATCGATCATCATGATCGCGTTTTTCTTGACAATGCCGATCAGCATCAGAACCCCGACGATAGCGATGATCGAGAGGTCGAAGCCGCAGAAGTAGATCGCAAGAAGCGCCCCGGAAATCGCCGACGGCAGGCCGGAGAGCACGGTCAGCGGATGGATGAGGCTTTCATAGAGAACTCCGAGCACCAGATAGATCGTCACAATCGCCGCGAGGATCAGCAGCCCCTGATTGGCGGCGGCATCCTCGAAGAGCTGCGTGGTGCCGTAGTTTCGGGTGGCGATCTCCGAGGGCATACCAATCTCCCTCTTGAGGCGCGCGACCTCCGCAAGTGCGTTGCCAAGAGCAACCTGCGCCGGCAAGTTGAAGGAGATCGTGACTGCCGGCAGTTGGCCCAGCTGATTGATGGTGAGTGGCCCGGACACCGTTTCGACGCGGGCGAAGGCGCCGAGGGGCACAAGCGCACCATTCGCGCCGCCGACGCGCAGTTCGGAAAACCTGTCGGCAGACCACTCTATGCTCGGATCGAGTTCCATGATGACTTCATAGCTGTCGCCAGCCGTATAGATCGTTGAGATCTGCTCGGCGCCGAAGCCGCCGTAGAGTGTCGAACGCACTTGACTGGCATCGACTCCCAGCGTTGCCGCCTTGTCGAGGTCGACGACCAGGCGCGTTTGCGGGGCGTTGATCTGAAGGTCGCTGTTGACGTCGGTGAAGAAAGCGCGATCAGAGCTCATCGCATCGCGGAGCTTTTGTGCCCACTCGTTCATCAGCGGCTGATCGAGGCTCTGGAGGACCAGCTGGTACTGACTCGCGGAAGCGCGCGACCCTACGGAGAGGTTCTGGATCGGTGACATATACGCCTGGATGCCGGGAATGGCCGCAAGCTCGCGGCGTAATTCGGCGAGAACGGTTTCGAGCGGAGGGCGGTCGCGTTTGGGCTTGAGTTCCACGAACAGCCGCCCGGTGTTGAGCGCCGTCGACGCGCCGCCCGAGCCGATCGTGCTTGCCACATGCGCGACATAGGGCGACTTGGCAAAGACCGCCTCTACCTTGGACTGAAGATCCGACATCGCGGCAAAGGAGATATCCTCTCGCGCCTGGGTGGTGACCTGGAGCTGGCCTATATCCTCTTGCGGGAAAAAGCCCTTGGGGATCGTCGTGATCTGATAGGCCGTGATTGCGACGGTGAACAGGAAGAAAAGAAGCACCAGGCCACGCTGCCGGATGCAGATGAAAAGCAGCCATTCATAGATATTCACGACGCGAGCGAAGCCGCGCTCGAACGCAAGGTCCAGCCGCGCAAGCACGCCGGTCGCTGGCGCGTTGTCCTTGTTGGCAGGCAGTCGCGCGGCGAGCATCGGCGTCAGCGTGAGCGAAACGAAGGCGGAGGCGAGTATCGCCACGGTGACGACCACCGCGAACTCGTGGAGGATGCGGCCGATGACGCCGCCCATCAACAGGACCGGGATGAACACTGCGACCAGCGAAAGGGAGATTGCGACGATGGTGAAGCCGATTTCTTTCGAACCGGCAAGCGCGGCGGAAAAGGCGTCGGCGCCTTCTTCCTCCATGTGACGAACGATGTTTTCCAGCATCACGATCGCATCATCCACCACGAGCCCGACAGACAGCGTCAGCGCCATCAGCGAGATATTGTCGATCGAGAAGCCGAGTGGATACATTGCGGCGAACGTGGCGATGATGGAGATCGGCACGGCTAACGCTGGGATAAGTGTTGCCCAGAGACGGCGGACAAACACGAAGATAACGAGGATCACCAGTCCAACGGTCAGCGCGAGGGTAAATTGAACGTCGCGCACCGCGCCGCGCACCGAGGTCGAACGATCGTTGAGCGTTTCGATGAAGGCGGACGCGGGAAGCGACTGGCGCAGCGACGGCAGGAGCGCCTGCACCCGGTCGACGACTTGTACCGTGTTCGCATCCGGCTGGCGCAGGATTGCCAGGATAATGGCGCGCGATCCGTCATGCCAGCTCGCCGTCTGATCGTTGGCAATGGAATCGACCACCGTCGCAACATCGCCAAGCCGCACAGGCCTGCCGTTGTCGCTCTTGATGATGATGTTTGCGAAGCTCGCAGCGTTCATCCGCTGCGTATCGGCAACGATCGCGACCTGGCGGTCTTTCGTCTGCGCGGTGCCGAGCGGGGAATTGTCGTTGGCCGCAACGACCGCGGTTTTCAGCGCATCCACGGGGATACCACGCGCCGTGAGCGCATCCGGGTGCATCTGAATGCGCACGGCGAATTGTTGGCTGCCGAAGATGGACACTTCGGCAACCCCGTCGAGCACCGACAAGGTGGGAGAAATCACCTGTTGTGCGATTGCATCGAGGTCGGTGAGAGGCACCGTATCGCTCTTCAGCGCCAGCAGCAGAACCGGGGCATCGGCCGGGTTGACCTTACGATAGCTTGGCGGCGCCGGCATATCCTGCGGCAGGAGCCGCAGCGTTCTGGTGATGGCCGCCTGCACATCGGCGGCGGCGGCATCGATGCTGCGCCCGAGCACGAACTCGATGGAGATCGACGTGGAGCCAAGGGCATTGGTCGTCGAGATCGTGTCGATCCCCGCTATCGTCGCGAACTGCTTGATAAGCGGCGTTGCAACCGAGGTCGCCATGGTGTCCGGTGAAGCGCCCGGCAGTGAGGCCGAGACGTTGATGACCGGGAAGTCGGTGCGCGGCAGGGCCGCAATCGGCAGGACGAGATAGCTGAAGGCACCCGCCAGGATGAGCGCGACCGACAACAGCGTGGTGGCGATCGGACGGCGAATGCTGAACTCGGACAGTGGCATCTTCGTTCACTCCCGAAATATCGCAGAAACTCAATCCGTCAGCGGTTGTTTGCCATGAGGCACCGCCTTTACGATGTCGCCTGGTTTCACGCGGGCTTGTCCCTCGACCACGACCCTTTCGCCCGGGGTGAGGCCCGAAGCGATCACGGCCAGCTTGCCGTCATCGAACAGAGGCTTCACGGCCAGCGTTTCCACCGTGTTGTCATCCTTCACATGGAAGACGAAGGGGCCGTTCTGGCCTGGTTGCACGGCAACGCTCGGGATCACCGGCGCCTGATGCAATTGCTCCTGTTCGATATCGACATCGACGAACTGACCCGGCCATAGTTTTTGCGCGCCATTGGGAAAGGTCGCCCGCATGGTGATCGTGCCGGAGGCGGAATCGACCGAGGAATCGATGAAGTCGAGCACGCCCTCGCCTATGGCCGTTTCCGAACCGCTGAGCCTGGCCCGCACGCGCGGCGGTTTGCCCTGATCGAGCAGCGCCTTGAACGTCTGCAATTGCTCTTCCGGCAAATGGAAGGCAACCTCGATCGGGTCTATCGCCGTAATCGTCACCAGATTGGTGGAGGTAGCGCCCGTCTGACCGACAAGATCACCGAGAGCGACCTGAACGACCCCGAGGCGGCCACTGATAGGCGCCGTGATCCGGGTCAGGCTCAGCGCGACCTGATCGGCGTCGACCGATGCCCGGTCAGCATCAAGCGTTGCTTGCGCCGACTGTTGCAGTGCGAAAGCGGTGTCATAGGTCTGCTGCGTGCCCGTCTTGTCGTCGCGCAGGGTTTTTGCGCGCTCCAGCTCTATTTTCGCGTCCGAGAGCTGCGCAGCGTCCTTGGCAACGATCGCCGTGTCACGCGCGAGCTGCGCCTGCGTTGCCCGGTCATCCAGCGTGAATAGCAGATCCCCCGCCTTGACCATCTGCCCGTCCTTCACGTGGATGGCGGTGATCTGGCTTGCGACGCGGGCACCGACCTCCACGGTTTCGGGCGCCTGGACATTGCCCAAGGCATGGACAATGACGGGCACGTCCTGAAGCGCGACCGTGGCCGTTTCGACGGACACGCTGCCTCCATGTCTGGAGTTGGCTGCAACACCATTTGCGGGCTTTGCCTCGCTCAGTACGGCCGTCCGCGTCACACTGAACCCAACGGCGGCCACACAGAGGAAACCCGCGGCGACGAGGATCGCGATACTTGATCGACTGGCCATCAGCGCCTCCGCGATCCCTGATATGCTCCGGACGTCCGCCTCAAGAGGGACCGCGACGTTGGAGCCAGAAGACGGTATCCGCACAGCCAGCGTGGTCCGTTTGCGGGTGAACGCACATGCAGCGGATCCTTGCTGATCTGTTCGGCCAATTGGGGCGGCGGAGGCGAATCGTGGGAAAGAGCGCGCGTCGTGCCAACGCTTCCGAAATTGGGCGCGAATCTGGCCGCTTCAATGGCGCAACACGCTGAAAAACAATTAAAAATTGTTCATGTTTAGAGATCTACACGTGGTGGCGCTTGGCGGCAGCTCCAGCCGCACGAGACGCTTCTCCTGGCGGGTCGTCAGGCGAGAGTGATGGTCGGATTTTAGAAAACCTGGCCAAGTGCTTGATGAAATCGCTGTTTTGGCAGTGGCACTGTAGTGCCAACTGATTGCCAGGAATGCAGCAATCGAGCAGAGCACGTCGGCGATGTGGCGCACTACGCCCGAGCTTGCGTGGGTTGGTAGGAGCGCATCATCCTCATCGCGCCTGGATCGGCCCGTCCTGCCCAGTCTCCTTCGATCACTCCAGGCGGAGAGCGTGGCGGCGCTGTGTTGCGGGGACATTGCGGCCCGGGATCGGATTGGGCTCGGACGACTCTGGTAGCGGACGGGTAGAGGTCGGTAAGGGACAGCGACACCCTCGCGGGTGCGTCGACGGAGACGGAGCACTGCATGGATTCGCAGTCGGCGCGAAGCTTGCTGTTGCATCGATGCCTGGGCAATGCTTGCAGCTCGATGGATTGACAGCGCGCATTTCACCGGCGAGATGATCGAGGCGAACACGATCGCGCCTGACCTGCGACCGCTCTCTGCTGAAGGCAGCGCATAACTACAAGACCGCCGAACCGATGATGCACAGCAATCGCTCGATCTTCGAACGCCCCTTCTATCTGGTCGTCCTTTGGTGTCTCCTCCTGATTGTCGGTGGAGGCATGCTGGCGGTCTGGGAACGCCAGGCGCTGGTTGCCGAACTTGAGCAAGAGAGCACGCTTCTCCATAGCCTGGCCTCCCAGCGGGCCGATCAGCACGATGCGCACCTGACCGCGCTGTCGGCCGTTGCCGTCGCCTCCGAAGGGCGCAGGCACGACCTGTTCCTCGAGGTCGCCCGCACGATTGCGCGCTTCTATCCGCGGATCGACGAGGTTCAGCTCGTCCCCCTGGATCCAAATGCGGAGACCGTCGGGACCGATTCACTCGACGCCAAGGCCGCCGAGCTCATCCGGACAGCTGCCAGAGCTTCGGACGGGCGCATCGCTCTCCTGCCCCATCCGCAACGCCCCGACCACTACATCATGGTCAAGCGCAGCCCGAACACCGACGAGGCGCGCTATGGTTTGATGCTTGGTATCGATGCAGCAAAGTTGATCGGAGACGGCGGGCCATTCTGGTCTCGCCCGGGGGTCGCGGTGCGGTTATCTTTGCCGGACGGACACCCCCTGCTCCAGCCGGCCGCCCTGCCCGAGGCAATCCGCTTTTCGAAGGCGCTGAGCAGCGTATCGCAGCCATTGCTGCTCGAAACAGGCATGGAGATCGGGTTCGCGGACATGTTCCCGACCGTACAGACCGGCTTGACGCTTCTGGTGGTGAGCCTTGCCTACCTCGCTGGATTGGCCGCATTGCGCCAGCGTGCGCGCACGCGCGCTGCAGAACAGCAGGCAACGCTCAGCGCGCTCGAATCGCGCCTCACGCACGCCTCGCGCGTCAACGCGCTTGGCGAAATGGCGAGCGGCATGGCGCATGAACTGACCCAGCCCCTGACTGCAATCCTTGCGCAGGCGCAGGCCGGGCGCCGGCTGCTCAGCCAAGGGCAAGACGCAGCGCTTGCTCCGGTACTGGAGGATACAGTCAGCCAAGCGCGCCGGGCATCCGCCATATTGGAAAGGTTCCGCAACTGGTCGCAGCCCCATGCGGCGCCGGTTGCTGCCTTCGATCTGCGTCAGGCGCTCGCAAATGTTGAAGCGTTACTTGAACCAGACGCGATATCACGCGGAATTCAGCTTGATTTTCAAGTTCCAGAAACACCGGTTTCGGTCGTTGCCGATCCGGTCGAGATTGAACAGGTCGCATTCAATCTGGTCCGCAACGCCTTTGAGGCATTGGCTCAACAGGCGGGCGATACAGGACGCGTGACCGTTACCTTGAGCGCGAACGATACCACGGTGGTCTTCGAGGTCGCCGACAACGGCCCCGGCGTTCCGGAAACACTTCGCCCGCGGCTGTTTACGCCATTCGTGACGACCCGCGCCGGTGGCACCGGGCTCGGACTGGCGCTGAGCCAGCGGCTGGTGGAACGCGCCGGCGGCGAAATCGCGCTGGTCGAGAGCGACCCCGGTGCCACCTTCAGGGTGACGTTGCCCCGTGCGCGCCGAACCGAGGAGCCGATGCGATGACCCTCCCCGTCTATCTCGTTGACGATGACGATGCGGTGCGTCGCGCGCTCAGCCTGTTGCTCTCGACGGTCGGCATCAAGGTCACGGGTTTTTCTGATCCGCAAGCCTTTCTGACACAGGTTTCGCGCCTCGAGCCCGGCTGCCTGGTGCTCGATATCCGCATGCCCGCCATCTCCGGGCTGAAGCTGCAGGAAAGACTAAGGGAGCATGGGGTAGACTGGCCGACGATCGTTATCTCCGGTCATGGTGATATCGAGGCCTGCCGTCGTGCCTTCCGTAATGGCGCGATCGATTTTCTCTCGAAGCCTGTCGACGAGCAGGACTTGATCGATGCGATCCATAAGGGCCATGAACTGCTGGAGCGCACCATGCGCGTGCATGCCGAGAAGGCAGAGACGCTCGCTTTGCTGGCGATGCTCACGCAGCGCGAGCGCGAAGTTCTCGACCGTATCGCTGCGGGTTTCACCACCCGCCAGATCGCCGAAGGTCTCGGCCTTTCGCCGCGTACCGTCGAAAGCCATCGCGCCGCAATCGGTGCCAAGCTCGGCAGCACGTCGCAGGCGGAGATGACGCGCATCTGGCTCGACGGAACGAAAACTCCGTAGAACTACGGATGCTCGCGCAAGGTCTACGAATACCGGCGACAGCCGAGGCGGGATAGCCTTTCCACATCAACAGGAAAGGAACCTATGATGATCCGCAATATCGTGCTCGCAGCCGCGCTTCTCGCTCCCGTCGCCGCCACGGCGCAGGAACTCCCGACCGCGGCCTACCTGCCGCTCGACATGGCCGTCAAGGCTGCCGAAGCCGCAGTGAAGGCTTGCGCCGCGGAAGGCCACAATGTCAGCGTTGCCGTGGTTGGTCGCGATGGCGCAACCAAGGTGCTGCTGAAGGCCGACAATTCCGGTCCGCACACCGGTAACAGCGCGCAGGGCAAGGCCTTTACGTCTGCTGCCATGGGTCGCGACACGGCTGGCCTCGGCGAGTTCATCGCCTCCAAGCCGGCGAATGAAGGTCTTCGCGACATGGACGCCCGGATGGTGATCCAGGCTGGCGGCGTGCCGATCAAGTTCGGCAAGGCCCTGGTTGGCGGCATCGGCGTAGGCGGTGCGCCGTCGGGCGATATCGACGCGAACTGCGCCACGGCCGGCCTTCAGGCCATCGGCGCCAAGTAATCCGCTGGACATCAGAAGTGGCCTTCTCAAGAGGGCCACTTTCCGTTGGAGGTTCTGCGCTTCGGGACCGATCCAACAGAAACTTTCGCAGGGCCGAAGCGCCTGCATGCACTGGCCGTCAGTCCTGCGTGGGCTTCATGTTGTCGACGGATATCGTGCCGGATCGCACGCCTCGGGCAAGGTCTTTGCGGACCCTCGGTCCCAAATGCGCCGCTGCGCCGGCCATCATCTGAAGCCTACTCGAAACCGGCCCCGCACTGGTCCCTTGAAATTGCAGCCGCCCACTCCATTTAAGGGACATCACCCGTTTCGAGAGCTTGTCATCAGCGATGCTATCAGCATGCGATGACGGCACTCCGGGTCCGAACAGGGCGCTCCCCGGAACACGGGTCGAGCGCCCTGTTTCGTTGAACTCGGGCGAGCGGCATCAGCCGTCCCAGCCGGAACCGAGCATACCCGGCGCTCTCAGTCTGCTTTGATCCGCTGGCGGTAGACGAGATACGCACCTGCGGCGCTCATCGTCGCGAGTGCGAACCACGTCAGCGCATAGACCAGGTGGCTGTTGCGAAAGCGGACGATCGTGAGGCCGCCGATCGGCAGTCCACCGGGATTGGGTGTTGCATCCGCATCGATAAAGTAAGGCGCGACATTGTGCAGGCCCTTCGCTGGGGCGATCGCGGCGACGTCTCGCGAAAACCACCGATCGCTTGCCGGGTCATTGGACCGCAGGAAGGCGCCGCCGGGTTCGGTGATGCGGAGAAGCCCGGTTACCGTAGCGGTTCCGTCGAGCTCACCCTCACCGCGTCCGGCAACATCGCGGCGATCGGCCGGCACGAAGCCGCGATTGATCAGCACGGTTGAGCCATCCTCAAGCCGCATCGGCGTCAAGACCCAAAATCCGGCGCCAAGCTCCGTCACCGCCTGTACCAGAGCGGTTTGGTCGTGCCTGAAGGTACCGGTCGCGCTGACGCGGCGGTATTCGTCCTTTTCCCGGCTGACGGCACCCCAATCGGATTGTGCCGGCGCCGACACCGCGGGCGCCCCGACACGCGCCTCTACCCGGGCGATGAGATCGAGCTTCCAATAGAGCCGTTGCACCTGCCAGGTGCCGAGCGCCAGGAACACCGCAACGAGGATGAGCAAGGCACCCGTCATCATCAGGCGAGCGCGAGAGGATAGGCGGACCCTCCCCGTCGCCTTGTCGTCGGTGATCATCGTCGTATCCGCCTGCCCCGTCCCGCGCTCAGGGCATGTTCTTCATCATCTCGTGGGTCATCGGCATCATGTTGGTGTTGAGATGATGCATGACCCAGAGCGAACCTGCGAGCGCGATGCCGACGATGACGATCGTGAAGATCAGCGCCATCAGCGTCCAGCCCCCTTCGGAACGGGCGTTCATGTGCAGGAAGTAGATGACGTGCACGACGATCTGGACGACGCCGATGCCCATGACGATGACGGCGGTCAAAAGCTTGCTGTCCAGCACGCCGCCCATGACCAGCCAGAACGGGATAGCCGTCAGGATCACCGAGAGGATGAAGCCCGTCATGTAGCTCTTGAACGAACCGTGACCGGCGGCATCGCCGTGATGGCTGTGCGCGTGGTGAGGTTCGAACGCGCTTTCGTGGTCGGATTGTGCGCTCATCCGAGAGCTCCCAGGAGATAGACGAAGGAGAAGACGCCGATCCAGATCACGTCGAGGAAGTGCCAGAACATCGACAGGCACATCAAACGGCGACGGTTGTCTGGGATCAGCCCGTGTTTGCTGACCTGCACCATCAGCGTGATCAGCCAGATGATGCCGAAGGTGACGTGCAGGCCGTGCGTGCCGACCAGCGTGAAGAACGACGACAGGAAGGCCGAACGTGTCGGGCCGGCGCCCTCGTGAAGCAGGTGATAGAACTCATAGAGCTCCACAGCCAGGAAGGTTGCGCCGAACACGCCGGTGACGCCGAGCCAGAAGAGCGTCTCCATCTTGGCGTTGCGCTCCATCTGGAGCATGGCAAAGCCATAGGTGATCGACGACAGAAGCAGCATCGCCGTGTTGAAAGCAACGAGGCTAAGGTCGAACAGGTCGGCCGGTGACGGTCCCGCCGCGTAGTTGCGGCCGACGACGCCGTGCGTGGCAAACAGTACGGCGAAGATCAGGCAGTCGCTCATCAGGTAGAGCCAGAAGCCCAGCATGGTGCTGTGTTCCGGGTGATGTTCTTCCGTGATGTAGAACTGCGGCTTCTCGTTTTCTTGGACTTGGGTTTCGCTCATCGTCTCAGGTCCGTTCCGCGAGCAGCTTGGAGCGTGCATCTTCAGTCGCCGCTATAGTCTCTGCGGGGATGAAGAAATCTCGCTGATAGTTGAAGGTATGGCCGATTGCGACCGCAAGCAGGGTAATGAAGGACACGGCCACCAGCCACCAGATGTACCAGATCAGCGCCAAACCAAGCACGACGCTGATACCGGCGAGAATGACGCCCGTGCCGGTGTTCTTCGGCATATGGATCGGTTTGAAACCGGTGAGCGGACGCTCATAGCCGCGGTTCTTCATATCGTACCAGCTGTCGTGGTCATGCACGACCGGGGTGAAGGCGAAGTTGTAGTCCGGCGGCGGCGACGAGGTCGACCATTCAAGCGTTCTGGCATCCCAGGCGTCACCGGACGTCTCGCGCAGTTGCTCGCGGCGCAGAAAGCTGACGATCAGCTGCATGATGAAGGAAGCGATGCCGATCGCGATCAGGACGGCGCCGAAAGCGGCGATGATGAACCAGATCTGCAGCGACGGATCTTCGAACTGGCTGACACGGCGGGTCACCCCCATCAGGCCAAGCACATAGAGCGGCATGAAGGCGAAGAAGAAACCGATCTGCCAGAACCAGAAGCTCATCTTGCCCCAGAACGGATCGAGCTTGTAGCCGAAGGCCTTTGGCCACCAGTAGACGAGCCCGGCCATCAGCCCGAACAGCACGCCGCCGATGATGACGTTGTGGAAGTGGGCGATGAGGAACAGCGAGTTGTGCAGCACGAAGTCGGCTGGCGGGATCGCCAGCATGACGCCGGTCATGCCGCCAATGACGAAAGTGACCATGAAACCGATGGTCCACAGCATCGGCAGTTCGTAGCGGATGCGGCCGCGATACATGGTGAAGAGCCAATTGAACATCTTGGCACCCGTCGGGATCGAGATGATCATCGTGGTGATGCCGAAGAAGGCGTTGACCGACGCGCCAGACCCCATCGTGAAGAAGTGGTGCAGCCACACCAGGTACGACAGGATCATGATCACGCAGGTGGCGTAGACCATCGAGGTGTAGCCGAAGAGACGCTTGCCGCAGAAGGTCGCAACAACCTCGGAGAAGATGCCGAAGGCCGGCAGGACGAGGATGTAGACCTCCGGGTGGCCCCAGATCCAGATGAGGTTGATGTACATCATTGGATTGCCACCAAGGTCATTGGTGAAGAAGTTCATGCCGAGGTAGCGGTCGAGCGACAGGAGTGCCAGCGTCGCCGTCAGGATCGGGAAGGTCGCGACGATCAGGATGTTGGTGCAGAGCGAAGTCCACGTGAAGACCGGCATCTTCATGAAGGTCATGCCCGGGGCGCGCATCTTCACGATGGTCGCAATCAGGTTGATGCCCGATAACGTCGTGCCGACGCCCGCCACCTGTAGCCCCCAGATGTAATAGTCGACCCCGACGCCGGGACTGTAGTCGGCGCCCGAGAGCGGCGGATAGGCAAGCCAGCCGGTGCGCGCGAACTCGCCGACGAACAGCGACATCATGATGATGACGGCGCCGCCGGTGGTCATCCAGAACGAGAAGTTGTTGAGGAAGGGGAAGGAGACGTCACGTGCGCCGATCTGCAGCGGCACGACATAGTTCATGAAGCCGGTGACGAAGGGCATAGCCACGAAGAAGATCATGATCACGCCATGGGCGGTGAAGATCTGGTCGTAGTGATGCGGGTTGAGGTAGCCCTCATTGCCGTTGAAGGCGATCGCCTGCTGCAGGCGCATCATCAGCGCATCGGCAAAGCCGCGCAAAAGCATGATGATCGCCAGGATGATATACATGATGCCGATCTTCTTGTGATCGACGCTCGTGAACCACTCGTGCCAGAGATAGCCCCAGAGCTTGTATTTCGTGATCAGGGCGAGGATCGCAAGGCCCACCACTGCCACGACCGCGAAGGTCGCGACGAGGATGGGTTCATGATAGGGGATCGCTTCCCAGGTAAGCCGCCCGAAGATGAATTGCGTGAGGCTGGTGTCACCAAACATGGGTCTTCCAATATGTCTCGAATTGCGGCCCAAAGGGACCTTGGCGCTCGCTGGATCGGAGCCGGCGAGCGCGCGAAATCCTACTGCGTCTTGTGCATATCGTGGTTCATCGGCGCTGGCTGCTTGACGCCCTCGGCCGGTTCCTCGCTACGCGCAGGATTGCCGGTTTCGGGGAAGGTTGCGCCGGGTGCGGCCGCTTCCGTCGCGCCGCCGGCATGACGGTTGTCATGCTCGAGCTTGGCGCGGTTCTCGTGGCTTTCGACGCCGGCGCCGCCCATCATGTCGATGTGCATCATGTCCTTCATGCACATTTGCCCTTCCCGCACGCACATGTTGAGCACCGCCTCATAGAGGCCGTCGTCAACGGAGGCGTAGTAGCGCACCGGCTCCTTGATGCTCGGCTTTTCGAGCTTCAGGTAGGCATCGCGGTTGAGCATCGTGCCGTTCTGCTTCGCCCGGGCGACCCACTGGTCGAAGCCCGCCTGGTCCACACCGTGGAACTTGAAGCGCATGTGCGAGAAGCCGTCACCGCTATAGTTGGATGAGAGCCCTTCGTATTCGCCCGCCTTGTTGATGACGGCGTGCAGCTTGGTCTCCATGCCGGGCATGGCATAGATCATGCCGGCGAGCGCCGGAACATAGAAGGAGTTCATCACCGAGGATGCCGTGATCTTGAAGTTGATCGGCACGTCCACGGGTGCTGCCATCTCGTTGACTGTCGCGATGCCATAGTCCGGATAGAAAAACAGCCATTTCCAGTCGAGAGCTACGACCTCGACCGTGATCGGCTTCATCTCTTCCGTCACCGGGCGTGCCGCATCGATGCGGTCGAGCGACCGGTAGGGATCGAGCTTGTGTGTGCTCACCCAGGTGATCGCACCGAGCGCGATGATGATCGCCAGCGGCGCCGACCAGATGATGACTTCAAGACCGGTGGAATGGTGCCATTCGGGATCATATTTGGCGGCCGTGTTCGACTGGCGATAGCGCCAGGCGAAGAAAAGCGTCAGGAAAATGACGGGTACGATAATCAGCAGCATCAGGACCGTCGAAATGACGATCAGATCCCTTTGCTGCGCGGCAATATCGCCGGATGGCGACATCACAACCATGTTGCACCCCGTGAGAGTCGAGAGCAACAGGACGGATATCATCGATCGTCCGGCTAAACTGAATGGCTTCGGCATTGCGGCCTCAACTTGCGTTTTGTCTAGTCGGCATTACTCGGGCATGATCGCGCATGGAAGTGAGGTCCATCGTCGCAGCGCAGCATTTTGCCGCAGTGCAGTGACAGCCTTATCGCTCTATGCGCGTTTGTACGGGCGCAAAGTCTCATTGTCGGTCCGATGCCAGCTGTTCCAGCGAACGTTAGGCACGAACTCAAATGAGACATGTGCGCATGTACGTGCGCGGCATTCTTGATATCAGACGCCAATTGGTCAACACTCTAACGACAAGACGTTCGTTCGTCGGAGAAATTCATGGTTTCGGTCTCTCACCCCACATCGTCTGGTCTCGAGCGGGATGCACGTCGCATTCATGAAGACGACAAGCCACTGTCGCCGGGTAGCATCGCCATTGGGGTGGTCATCGGGCGAACCTCCGAATTCTTCGATTTCTTCGTCTACGGGCTCGGTTCGATCCTTGTCTTCCCGAAGTTGATCTTTCCGTTCGCGTCCAATGCGGTGACCGCGACGCTGATGTCCTTCGCGCTGTTCCCCCTCGCCTTCCTCGCGCGCCCCGTCGGTTCCTTCGTCTTCATGTGGATCGACCGGAACTACGGACGCGGCACGAAACTCACCATCGCCCTCGTCATCCTCGGCGGCTCAACGGCATCGATCGCCTTCCTGCCTGGCTACAACACGATCGGCTACTGGGCTGTGGCCCTCTTGGCGTTGTTCCGCCTTGGACAGGGTTTTGCCCTTGGCGGCGCCTGGGACGGTCTCGCCACGCTGTTGAACCTCAATGCGCCACAGAATCACCGCGGCTGGTATGCGATGATCCCGCAGCTCGGCGCGCCGATCGGCTTTGCGCTGGCGAGCATTCTTTTCGGCTATTTCGTCAGCAACCTTTCCGAGGCGGACTTCCTCGCCTGGGGTTGGCGCTATCCTTTCTTTGTCGCCTTCGCGATCAACGTTGTGGCGCTCTTTGCGCGTCTGCGCATCGTTGCCAGCAAGGAGTTCGGCGCAGCCATGGAGGCCAAGGAGCTTGAAGCCAGGCCGATCTTCGAGATGCTGAGCAAGCACAGCATCGATGTCGTGCTCGGCGCCTTCGTGCCGCTTGCGAGCTTCGCGATGTTCCACCTCGTGACAATCTTCCCCTTGAGCTGGATAACGCTCAATGGCGGTCAGTCGGCAGCCGAATTCCTGTGGGTCCAGGTTGCAGGTGCCGCACTCGGCGCCATCGGCATTGTGCTGTCGGGCGTGATCGCCGATCGGGTCGGTCGGCGAAACCAGCTGATGATCGGCGCCATCCTGATCGCGATTTTCAGCTTCTCTGCGCCGTTCCTACTCGATGCCGGCGGCAAGGGCCAGGACGCGTATATCCTGATCGGCTTCGCCATCCTCGGCCTTTCTTTCGGCCAGTCCTCCGGCGCCGTTTCGTCGCGCTTCACCCAGTACTATCGCTACACCGGCGCGGCGCTGACATCCGACCTCGCCTGGCTCGTTGGCGCGGCCTTTGCGCCGCTCGTCGCACTCGGCCTTGCCAGCAGCTTCGGCATCATCTTCATCGGCGGATATCTGATTTCAGGTGCGATCTGCACGATCGCGGCGCTCAGCCTGACCCGTGCGCTCGATCAGCAGTAAGGGCATGGCGGGGCGGCGACGCCCAGCCTGACATCCTCAGAGACGAACTTCGACATGAAAGCCCCGGTCCATCCCCGGGGCCGGCGAAGCGATCAGCAGTCGTCCGTGCATTTGTTCCACCAGTCGCTGCACGATCGCAAGGCCGAGGCCGGAGCCGGAAGCTTCCGTCGGCCCGCGATTGAAACGCTTGGTCAGGCCATTCAAGGTATCCGCGTCGATGACGACACTGTCGTTGGTGACGCGCACGCCTTGCGTATCGACGTCGATCCTGACCGGGCTGCCGGAAGGACTATGGATAAGCGCATTCTCCAGGAGATTGCGCAGGACGATCGCAAAGGCATCGGGGGGAATCGGACGCACGAGTTCGGCGCCTTCGGCGACATGAACCTTGAGACGGCTTGCGCCGAGCGCCGACCGCTCCATGTCCTCCAGCACAAGAGCCAGCACCGGCAACAGATCCGTGTTTTCGTCCGAGATGGCGATCCCGGCTTCGGCCCGCGACATCTGCAACAGCTTCTCCGCCAGTCGACCGAGGTGAAGCAGCGCGCGTTCGATCTGGCTGGTTCGTTGCCGAAAAGCCGGAGGCACTTCGCTCGCAAGCCGCTGTGTCTGCGCGAGTGCACCGGCGATCGGGGTCCTCAGTTCATGGGCGCTGTTCGAGGTGAACTCCCGTTCTGCTTCGAGCGCGGCCTTGAGTCTCGTCAGCAGAAGGTTCACCGAACGGGCAATTGCCCGCAGTTCCTTCGGCAGCGCCGCTTCGTCGAGCGGGGCCATGTTGCCGCTGTCCTTGGTGAGGATTTCTGCGCGCAACCGTTCGACCGGCGCAAGCGCGCGGCGCGCGACAAGGATGATGGCGATGATGCTGGTCGGAATCAGGGCAAGCAGCGGCAAGAGAAGCGCCGTGCCGCCCTCGAAGAGAGCTTCGGTGCGATGCTCGAATGCGTCAGCCACCTGCACGAAGAGGGAGCCGTCGGCTGTTCCGGCGGTGTAGATCCGTTGCGTTGCCGTTTCCGAGAAACCGACCTCAAGCGGAACGGCGAAGGGTTCCGGCGCGCCGTCCTCAAACAAGACCCTGCCGCTGCGATCGCGGACCTGATAGGCTAGATATTGTGAATTCAGCGCTGGCGCGACCAGGCCGACGGCGGGTGTGCCATCGGCACGGTCGCGGGCGATGTCGTCGACTACGATTTGCAGCAGCCGTTCGGCCGTTTCCTGGACACCGCTGTCGAAAATCTCGGTGAATTCGTCCTGCATGACATAAACGCCAAGGCCGAGCGCGACGAACCAGAAGATGGCGACGACGCTCGTCAGCGCGATGGTCAGCCTGCGGGTCATGCTTGCGACGCGCGACATCGGGTCACCTGATGCTGTAGCCGAGGCCCCGCACGGTCTCGATCCGGTCGGAGCCGATCTTCTTGCGCAGGCGGCTGATATAGACCTCGACCGTATTGCTTTCGATCTCAGCGCCAAAGGCGTAGAGCGCGTCGTGGAGTTGCTCTTTCGACACCAGCGCGCCGGGGTGGGCGACGAGCTTGTCGAGCACGGCCCATTCCCTTGCGCTGAGGCTCTGGCTTTCACCTTCGACCAGCACCTTGCGATGGACCTGATCGATCTCGATGCCGGGAAGGCGGACCGTTGGCGTCGCCTTGCCGACATACCGCCTGGAAACGGCCAGCATGCGGGCACTCAGCTCACCGAGATCGAACGGCTTGACCAGATAGTCGTCGGCCCCGCTGTTCAATCCTTCGATGCGATCGGAGATCTGGTCGTGTGCCGTCAGGATGATGACGGGCGTGCCGTCGCCCCGCATCCGCAGCGAGCGCAGGAGCGACAACCCCGAACCGTCAGGCAATCGAAGGTCGAGCAGTATCAGACCATAGAGAACCGTCTCCGTCGCGGCCGTGGCATCGGCAGTGCGCGTAAACCAGTCGACGGCGTGGCCGGCCGCCGCGACATGGTCGCGCAGCGCCTCCCCCAGAACCTGATCGTCTTCGACTAGTAGGACTCTCAAGATATCACCGGACACTTGTTCGTCCTTGCCTATGTTCGATGGGGGATGGGCGTCAAGCCCCTGAAGCATTGCGCATCACTTTGCGGCAGCGGCACCGCCGACGCATGGATGGTCGCGATCGTGGAGCAATGGGCGCCAGCGGGCTGCTAGGATGCGGCGCGTTCGCGAAACGCGCCGCGCCTCTTCATGTAACTGACGATCGCCGTACCGATGCCGACGAGCGCCATCAGAACACCGAGCGCCGCGAGTACACCGGCATTGTGTTCCACGGGGGCGGTGCTCGCGAACTTGTACATTTCGGTCGCGAGGATTGCGATCATCGCAGCCGAGACGGTCGAGTAGTCCTTGCCGATCACGCGCTTGACGTTGAACGACATTCCTTCGGTAGACTGCGCAAAGTTCCTCATTCGCAATGCCCATCGCGGCACGTCGCGGCAATAGGCCTGGTAGGCTTGGCCGAATGTTCTGTCGAGGAAGGCTTCTTCGGCATAAACGATGCACTGGTACATGAAGGCAAAGAGCCCGATGCCGAAGACGACGAGAAGCGGGTTGCCGTGCAGCAGAAAGACGCCTGAATAGAGCAGCATGTTTCCAACGTAGAGCGGGTTGCGACAGACGCCGAACATGCCTTCCGTAACGAGATCCTTGGCGTAGACCTTTTTCTTCAGGCCGCCGCGCTGAATGTATTTGTACCCGACCACGGTCGCACGCAAGGTGAGGCCAGCCAGGATGACCAGTACGGCCGCGAGGTCCTTGGCGAGCGTTAGCGCCGGGCTATCGAGCACCAGGGCCGGAGGCGGCGCCAGCAGGAACAGAACAATGATGATGGCCGGAAACAGTTGGTTCCGGAAACGGAAGAGAAAATTGCCGATCGCGATCATGGCCCAACGTTCCTACTTGATCGCGATGATGCCGCAGAAATTGTACCAGCGGAAAAAGACCTCGACGCTGCGGAAGCCGGCTTCCTTCAGGAGCTCGAGGTTTTCCTCCAGACGGTAGGGAATGAGCACGTTTTCGAGTGCTTCGCGCTTCTTGGCGATCTCGATATCGGAGTAGCCGTTGCGGCGCTTGAAATCGTAATAGTGCTCGATGAAGAGACGATTGAACGTCGAATCTTCACTGGTGAGCTTTTCGACAAGCAGCAGAGCGCCGCGTTCATTGAGCCCGTCATAGATCGTGCGCATGATGCGCTCGCGATAGAGCGGACGGACGAACTGCAACGTCAGCAGCATCATCACGACACTTGCGTCGTGAATGTCGATGCCCTGGTGAAGGTCGCCGACTCTCAGGTCTATCGACCGGTTGGTGTTGGCTTCGACGATCTTCTCCCTCGCCTTCTCGATCATGTCGGGAGCGTTGTCGATGCCAACGAAGCGGACGGAGGGATCAACCATGGCGTCGAGGCCGAGCAATGTCGTCGCCGTCGAACAGCCAATATCGTAGAGACAGCTACCCCGTTCAGCGAAGTCTCCGGCTAGTTCGCAGACCATGCGCTGGATCTCGCCGTAATAGGGAACCGAGCGGCTGACCATGTCGTCGAAGACAGCGGCCACCGTCGCGTTGAACGCGAAGTCGCCGACCGGCTGATCTGGTCTCGCGAAAACCTCGTCTCGCCTGTTGTTGTTCTCGTGCACCTGTAGGTGCGGTACCTTGCTAGCCATTCGCAGGTTCCTTTGTCCGTCCAAAGCACTACGCGGACCCTTGCCTTCGTTGCGGCAGGGGCCAATTTGCGGGCTAGAGGGCCATCGAAACCTGACATGAACCTGAATGGCGGCACCAACGCACACGACACTCCAACAGCGCCAATGTAACGCTCTGATTTTATGAACTTGCCGGCCGTCCGGATGCCGACTATTCGAGATCGTCGGCTCCGTCGTCAAAAGTCACGGAGCAGCGATGCCCGGCCGGTATGTGGTTGTTGGGATTGGGAAGCTCTATTCGCAAGCCGAATGTGCCGCTCGCTGCGTCGAAGACCTGATCAACCACCTTGATCTTACCGGTAAAGCGGCCCTGGATCGGAGCATTCGGGACTACCTGCGCATCCATTCCCACATGTAACTTGCCGAACTCGCTGACCGGGATGAAGGCCTCGACAAAGAGCGGGTCAAGCTTGGCAATTGTCGCCAGCTTGCCGTCCTGATCCAGGTATTCTCCGTTGAAGAGTGAACGCTCGAGCACGACGCCGCTGATCGGACTGCGGATCGTCCTTTGCTCAACCACCGTCTGCGCCCTTTGCAGTTCCAGCTCAGCGCTGCGCTTGCGGGTTTCGGCGGTCGCAAGCTCCTTCTGGATAACCTCCATTTCGGCAACGGCCTCTTCGAGCTTGTCGGTCGAGGTGACATTGCGCGCAAGCAGCGCCTCCGTCCGTTTCATGCGGTTGCGAGCAAGATCGAGCCGCGCCTTCTGCGCCTCGATCTCGGAGGTACTCGCGGCCTGCTCGGACATCAGCTCCACGGTCGCCTGCTCCGCATCGGAATGGAGCCTGGCGATAATCTGGTTTTCGTTCACCTGGTCACCGCGAGCGATCAGAACCTCTTTCAAAAGGCCGGGAACTGGACTGCCGATGCGTACGACGACAGAAGGGTCGATGACGCAATCGAAAGCTTGTGCCGAAGCCGGCGCGATGGAGCAAAGCGGAAAGAGAACGGCGAGCATCTGCCGCGCCTTCGCGCGCCTGTCCGCCAGGGGTTTTACCACTCCGTCTTTTGACATTGCGTCACTTGTCATCTTATCACTCCGGCAAGCCTGAAAAGGCCAGCAATGTGCCCAGGCGTCGATCCTGGGCCAGAAGGTTCTTTCGGTCCTTGGCATGTGTTCGTTCCGCCCGCTGCTGGGCAAGATCGAAAAGCAATAGCCGGGCACGCTTTCCGCATCGACCGAGCAGACGCAGCGGCTGCCAGGGAATGAGATCAAGCAGCGGGTCTTCCAGAGACAGGATCGCTTCCGTGCTTCCCGGGTCTCCCTTGCGGGCGGTTCGTCCCTCCATCTGCCTGTCGATGCGCCCCGCGTCATGTCGTTCGCTGAGCAAAACGTGAAGGCCACCCAGCGCGAGGGCCTGCGGGACCACGGCGATGTCGACGCCGCGTCCCGCCATGTTGGTGGCGACCGTCACCCGACCGACGCCGCCGGCCTGCGCAATGATCTCGGCCTCCTCCGAACTCTGTTCCGCATTGAGCACCCGATGCTCGATCCCTTGCCCCTGCAGTACGACACTCACTGCCTCGGAGGCCGAGACCGAGCGCGTCGCAATCAGGACCGGGCGGCCGGCGGCTTGCAGTTCCTGGACGCGTCGCACGATCGTAAGCCATTTGTCGTCGAGCGTGGGGCAAATCGTCGTCGGCAGTTTCGTGCGCCGTGAGGGCGCGTTCGGGGGAATGCGCATGACCTGCAGCCCGTAGACATGCCGGAGTTCTTCGGTAGTTTCGCGTGCGGTTCCCGTCATTCCCGCCAGGTGGAGGTATCGGCGGAAAAACCGCTGATAGGTCATCCTCGCCATTGTCAGCTTGCGGCTGGTGATCACGCAGCCTTCCTTTCCTTCGACCAGTTGGTGCAGCCCGTCGCTCCAGGAGCGATCAGGCATCACGCGGCCGGTATACTCGTCGATGATCTGCACCTTGCCGTCGCTGACGAGATAGTGCTCGCCCTTCCTGAAGAGCAGCAGCGCGACAAGCGCCTGGCTTGCAGCCTCCTCACGCCGGATGCGATTGCGCCAGATGCCGCCGATCGCCTCGGCACGTTCTGCAAGCTTGGCCTTTCCGGCTTCGGTCAATTCCAGCCTGCGCTCGTCGAGCAGCAGCAGATAATGGGTCGGCTCCTTGAAGCCGTCGATCAGCGCGAAGGTCTGCTCCACCCATTGCCGCTCGCCGTCCGCGTCCGTTTCCTGGGAAATGATGAGCGGCGTTCTCGCCTCGTCCACCAGTACGCTGTCGGCTTCGTCGACGATGGCGAAATGCAGTCCACGCATGACAAAAGGTGGCGATTGGCCCCGGCGCTCGTCCAGCATGCGGTTCACCTTCGCGTGAACGGGGCGTGGCTGGCCGCCGAAAGTGATGCGGTCGCGCAGATAATCGAAGGCGATTTCCTTGTTGCTGGCATAGACGATATCGCACGCGTAGGCGGCCGGCCGATCCGGTCTTGGCACAGTACTGTTGACGAGGCCAGTCGTCAGCCCAAGAAAATCGTAGATGGGGCGAAGTATATCCCGATCACGCGCCGCCAAGTAATCATTGACGGTGATGACGTGGACTGAGAGCCCCGCAAGCGCCGCGATCGACGCCGGCAGGCCGGCGGTCAAGGTCTTGCCCTCGCCCGTGTCCATCTCCGCCACGCGCCCCTTCAGCATGGCAAGGCCGGCAAGTATCTGCACGTCGAGGTGGCGCAATCCGATGGTGCGCTGTGAAACTTCGCGCACGATCGCAAAGCCGAGACAAATATTGGCATCGGTGAGGCCATGGCACCGCAGGGCCGCACGGACTTCGCCGATGCGCGCAGCGAGCCCCTGCCCGGTTTCGTCGCCCAGGGCTGCTCCCGCCGCATTGACCTTCTGGACAAGTTCCCTCAGATGGCGCCGGTGCAAACGACCGGCAACCATCTGCGGAACGCTGGTCACCATCTTCTCGATGCCGTCAAGCCAGTGCTCGGGTCGGTCCTGGCGTTCGGGGTAGACGACCAGTGGGGGCGGCGACCAGCTCGGGACGAGAATATTCATGGTCGCTTGCCCAATCCGCCTTAGGCGCTCGCTTCCTCGACGGGCGCATCTTGGCCGTTCCGGTAGTTCTTCGGCTGTTTCGGTATGGCGGGCGGAGCGTCTCCCTTACCGGCAGCATCCACGGCTTCGGGCATGCGCTCCAGCATGCTGGAGAAATGCCTGAGCGAGTGAAGATGCAGGTACGTGCATTCCAGCTCGTCATTGGTGAACATGGCCTGCAGGTCTTCGCTTGCCAACGCTTTCAGCTTTTCACGGTTGACCGTCATGAACCCGGAAAGCGACCGGCGTTCGCCGCTGTTGAGGTTGAACTGGGCCTGCATCGGCTGCAGCAGCCCCAGTGATTTCAACCGCTCACAATACTGGCGGGTTCGCTGGTGCCTTGCCTGATAGTCCTGCAGGAAGCCAAGCACGCTCTTCAGGTATTGGGTTTGCTGTCCCTCGCTGTCGAACAGGCGCTCGCCGCGGCCTTCGCGATTGAAGCCGTCGAAACTTTCGTCGATGTGAAGGATGAACGTCTTGCCGCTGCGGTCCGTTGAGAACACGAACGGATAACGGCGCACGAACGCCGGCACATATTTGCCGAGCCAGGCACCGTCGTCGCCGACGAAGAGGTTTTGCGTCTGCTGGGCGCCGAGAACCACCGCAGGTGTCACCGTGTCGTCCGTGCCGGCAAAGACGATCGGATATTCGGCGGCGGCCTGAGCAAATTCGATGGCCGTCACCGGAACCGAGTTCACTTCTTTTGCGAACTTGTATGAAGTTCCGCTTTTAATTGATACATCCTTATGGCGATCGGCCGAGACAGGATGCACGTCTTGATAGAAAAGAAGTTGCGCTGTCATGGTGGTTTCCCTCCAGTATCTTGTAAGTGCCACTCAGGTATTCTAAAAGACAATCGCCAGATTTTTACTCAGGCTAATTTGATCGAACACTTTATTAGACTTCGTGTCCAGTCAAACTTTAAATAAACGCAGGAATATCTGGCGCGTTGAACGATAAATTCTACTGGCGACGGGCGAGGACCCGTGAGAGAACCTCACAAAGACACGTCCACCTATTCGAGGCACGGTCGGGCTCTCGGTCAGCATCAGGTCGAGATGCAAAAGATTGGCAAGCACCCGCCGCTGTGACGTGTCGCGGGGGTCGAGCGTAATGGCGCCGCCGCCGGCGGTGCTGAGCGCCGCATTGGGCAATGTGTCGGTTAGCGCCGGAACCTCGCGGACAACAACCGCCCTGTAGATCTTCGAAAAATCCTCAACGAAGCGCAGACTTACGTCCCGTGTTTGCGAGCGGACAAGGTCGGCGTCCTCCTCCGGGACGATGACCCGAATGGTTGGCTTGTCGAAGTGCGCAACGTAGGCGATCACCTTGCCACGTTGCACGAACTTGCCCGGCAGGTCGCGATCGTCGGGCAGGATCAGCGTGCCGCTCGATGGTGCTCGGACGATCAAATTCTCCTGCCTTTGCCGTGCCAGGTCGAGATCGGCACGAGCAAGCCGCAGTTCCTCCTTGACCATGCTCGCATGGGCAAGATCCGACAGATCCTGCTTGGTAAGACGCCGTTGGAGCTCGGCGACACGCAGTTGCAGCAGTTCGACGCGCGCCGCCAGCAGCGGATCCTCCTGCCGGATCAGTGGATCGCCAGCCTTGACCTCGGCGGCGGGTGCGGCGGCGATTTCATCGACCGTACCATCGGTCTGAACATGGACGATCGCATCGCCTGGCAACCATACGATCCCCTGCACGACAGTCGCGTGCGGAATGGGCAGCACGAAGACTACCAGCGCGACTGCGGCGAGGACGGAGCCGACCACCGCGAATGCGCGGCCCCGGCTTCGCCGCAGGAGCGGGCTCGTCAGCAGGAACCAGAAAGCCTTTGCCAGCGGCACTGCAAACATCAGAATGAGCGCCCAGATGGCGAGCAAGGTACCGACGATGAAAAACTTCTGACTGACGAGCGCGATGATCGCGCCAGTGACCACAAGGCGGTAGAAGAACGCCGAGACGCCGTAGAGAACGAACCAGAACTCCTCCCCAGGCGCCGTCGCCGGCGAGTTGACCGAGCCGATCTTGAAGGCGTAGCGCTGAACGAGATAGGCGAGATATTTATTGGCCCGGCTCGCGAGGTTGGGTATCTCCAGAAGATCGCTCAGGACGTAGTAACCGTCGAAGCGCAGAAGCGGGTTGCCGTTGAAGAGCACGGTTGACACGCCGCCGATCAGCATGACGTTGAAGGCGAAGGCCCGCACGAGCCCCTCCTCCGCATTGACCCATACGATGAGGGCGACCGCGGCAAGCGTCATTTCCACGAAAATGCCGGCGGCACCGACGAGGGCGCGTTGCCACTTGCTGGCAAAGGCCAGACTGTCGGATGCATCGACATATGGGACCGGCATGAAGACCAGCATCATCGCACCGACCTCGTGGACGTCGCCGCCCCATCGCTTGACTGCGTAGGCGTGCCCTAGCTCATGCAGGGTCTTGATGAGCGGATAGGCGATCAGCATCAGGAAGAGGTTCGACGTTGACAGAACGCGGTCGGTCACGTTGGCGGTCAGCGCGTTCCAATTCATGCCGGCAAGAACGGCGGCATAGGCGACAAGACAGATGAAGACGAGCGCGCCGAACCATGAGAACAGCACCCGGCCGACAATGGCGGTGGCGTTCAGAAACTCGTTCGGGTCGAGAAGGCCGAAGCGAATGGCGAGGGGATTGCCGAAACTCATCAAGAGCTTGCGATTGCGCGCCTTCTTGCCGCGCTCGGCGATTTCATTGATATCGGGCGGAACATTGCCGAACAGGACGTCCGCCGCGTGCAACTGCCCGAGAAGCTGGATGACCTCATCCTGGGTCACGACCTTGTCGGTGAGCTTGTCGCAGGCGATGTCCCAGATCGCCTGCATCGTCCGGTGGCCATCCATCAGGCTGATGATGAGATAGGTCTCGGGCGTGAAGCGGTGGAAACGCCCGGATGTCCGGTCCTGCAGCACGTACCAGAGCTGATCACGAAAGACCGTGCGATGGATGCGTACATGGCCGCGCAGCTTCAGCTTCAGTTGCGCGACGCGGTACCAGGATGAACTGAAGTAGGACCGTTCCATGTCCGCGCCCTCACGGCATCCAGCGCCACGCGGCGAGATAGGCCCATTGCACCATCTTGTCGGTGTAAACGCGGATCAGGAGCCGTTCGTCGACGGAGGTCTTGGCAATGCCCTCCATGCCAGGCCGAAGCCGATCGCTCAGATGATCCAGCGCTGCTTCGACCTTGAAGAAATTGTGTCCCTCCTTCTGGGTGGAAATCGCGGTGATCTGCTCGATCCGATAGGTGAGCGGCTCCTGCGGAAGCGCGGAAACTCGCAGGACTCCCTGGCGGCCGATCTCGACATCGTCAATGTCGCTTTCATCGACTTCGAGGATGACGCGATAGGACTTGAGCGGTGCGACCGTAAAGAGCTCCTGCCCGCGCTCGACCGCAGCGCCGATCGACTGGCTGAGGTCGCCGTTGACGACATAGCCGTCAAAGGGAGCGAGCAGCCGGGTGCGCTTGAGCTGTTCGTCGATCAAAGCGAGCTGGGCGTCGGCCTGATCGATCTGCGACTTGACGATGAGCGCCTCGGCCCGTTCGTGCTGCATCAGCGCCCGGTCATATTCGGTCGTCTTCTGCTGTCGGGTGGTCGTCAGCCGAAGCCGTTCCAGTGTCAGATCCTGGTCGTCGAGCTGCGCCAGGATCTGCCCCTGTTTGACCACTTCGCCGGCCCTTGCCGACTGGCTGGATACATAGCCGTTGAATGGCGCCACGACCGTTCGCTGGATTGTACCGCGAACGACGGCCGAAGACGTGACGGAGTATTCCGTCGTGGCCACGCTGAAATAGGCGGCCAGGATGACGGCGATCAGCGTCGCGAGCTTGCGGCCGAAATAGCCTGGGCCCAGCAGGCGCCGCAACTTGTTGCCGGCGGCCTCCCAAAGCTTCACCAAGACGTTCCTGTCGTTGCGGCGTTTTTCCTCAAGCACCGGTCCGACGACCGCTGCCACTGCATCGCACAGGTCAACGGTCGTCTCGTCGAAGGCACTGCCGCGTGGGCGCTGCAGCGTCAGGGCGCCCACGATCTGATGCCCAGATTGCAGGGGGATCGTCAGCACGCCTCCGCACTTGTGCGTCTCGACCAGCTCTTCGTGCGCCCGAAGGACACGATACTCCCAGTGCTCCTGCGGCGGGTAGAGAACGATGGCGCGCTGATCGACAGCCTCGTCCATCGCCGCGCCGATGTCGCGAATGATGTTTACCTTGTTGCCGAAGCCTGCCGCATGCGAGACCGTCGCGACACGACATCGCCGTCCGCGGACGAAACCGACGCTGACAGGGTCGCAGGCAAGCCGCATGGCGAGTTCCGTCACGAGCGCGGTGGCCGCTTCGGCGAAACCTTTTGCCTCGATCACCGCGGCAAGCATGTCGAAGGCCAGCCTGTTGCGTTCGCTGATTTCTTCGTTTTCGACTTGGAGCTGGCGCCTGAGCAGGACCTCGACCCAGCCGGAGGCCCATTGCACCTTGCGCATCACCGCGTTGATGGCAGCAGGCTCGACGGAAAGCGAAAGCGCGCAGGCGCCATACAAGCGCTCGTTGACGATCAACGGCGAAGCGATCAGTTGCACCATACGGCTACCGGTCGTTCCGGTGGAGATGCCCTGGCGTTGGCTCAGCGCCCTCTCAGCGGCGGCCGTCAATCCCTCGTCGGCGGCCCTTTCCGGCCAGAAGGCGATCGGCGTGTAGGGCCCGGTGTCCGGTTCCCCGAGCATGACCATGCCACTGGCCACGCCAGAGATCTGCCGGCAGAGTATGGCCAGCCACGTCTCCATGAATTCGTCTGGCTCGGTCGCATTGCGGAACTTTTGCCAGAGCGCTTGATCCAAAATAGCGTAATTCACCGCCCCCGGGCCTTCGACCGGGGGCGGTGGTGCATATTCCCTGGCAATGTGATCAGTCATGCCGGCACGCGGTGGCCAGACAGTTTACTCGCACGCTAGCGCCCTCCAAAGAGACTGACCAGTCGAGAAAGCAGTCCCTTTCGGGCCTCCCACTCGATTATGCCGTTCAACACTTCTTGCTCACTCGTATCCGCATCATTCTCACCGGCGCCTGAAGTCTTGGCGGCATGATCTCCGACCTGTGTCCAAGCCGTTGGGTCGACAAACGTGCCGGTTGCCTCGTCGAAGACCCATGACTTCTCGTCGCTGCTGCCGAAGCGCACTATGCCATCGCCCCCGCCCGTTGCCGGTTGCCACGCGGCCGCCAGAGCGCCTCTGCCGCTTCCGGCCCAGCCGGATGCCGCGGCTGTCTCGTTCGCCTCGCTAACCCCTGGGACATGGAGATCCGAGGCGCTGATGCCGGCAAGTTTCATCAGCCGTCGCTCAGTCGGGGTTACGAACAGACCCAACTCCTCATCGAACACCTGGGCGTCGTTTCGCGTTTCGGACTGGGTTGCCGGCAGCGGCAACCGGCGCTCGCCGACCTCAAGCGTTTCGGCCATGACGCCGCCGACAGCATCGTCGGCAGAGTGGACCAATCCGGCCTCGTGACCCATTTCATGGAGCAGGACCGAGAGCAGATCGAAGCGTCCCGCGGCTGGGCCGCCACCGATCGCCTGCCACTTACCGTCGACAAGGCTGTACTCCTCGTTATCCTGCGGCGTGAGATCGACGAACCAGCCCCGTCCGGCGGCGTTGCGGTCGATCCTGATTGCGCCGAACACGGCTTCGGCCAGTCGGTCGCCTTCGAGATCGACGATCTGCAGATCGATCGTGCCGAGGCGCGCCAAGGTTGATGCATCGAGCAGCCCCGATTTCGCCCAGAGGGCGACGGCATCGTCGAGCACCGAGAGTGCCTGTCCTCTCGTGATCTCACCACCGGCGACGGTCGTGTCGCCGGTCGCCGCCAGCAGATTGGTCGACGTGTTGAAGGCGGGATCGTTGGTACGGATCAGGAAGCGATCGAACGAGCTTGATCCGACACGTGACATCGTGCCGAAGCCGCCATCGACCAGTGCGGCATTGAAGCCATAGGTGCCGACGAGGCCGCCGTTCACCTGAATGCTGACCGCCGCCCCCTTGAAGATCACCTTCAAAGTATAGTCGACGCCGACATCAAGGACGCGACTGAAGGACTGATCGACCTTGTAGCCGCCCTTGGCACTGACGTGGCCAACAAGGACCTTGTCGTTGGCCACATCGAGGGCGACGAACTTGTAGTCGTTCGGACCATAGCTGTCGAAGACGATGCCGCCCGTGCCCGCCGTCAGTAGCTTGGCCTCGAGTTCGAGGTAGGAGTCCGCCCGGAGCTTGGTGCCAAGGTTGAACGTGCTGATGGAAGCACCGGCGGCGCCGACGAAGCGACCACCTGCGACGGTCCAGCCCGTGGCCGCCGTACCGCTCATCGGGAACCGGCTGGTTGCGTCGAAGTTGTCGGTATAGTCAAGCGACAGGTTTGGCGGCAGGATCTGAACCGAGAAGTTGTCCACCTTCGACTTGGAGCCATCGTTGCCGGCGCCCACCAGACCGCGGTTGAGGCCCACGGGCACGCCATCCTCGATCCTGGGCGCGAAGGTGTAGCCGAACCAGTTCACACCCGCGACCGTCACCGTGACGTTCGTGCCGTTGACGGCGACGAGCACGTCATAGGTTATGCCAGCCTTCAACTGGACGGGCTTGTTCGACTGGGCGACCTGGTGCCAGCCGCTGGCGTCGCGGTAGCCCATTTCGATCTTGTCATTCGAGATGTTGATACCAGCCCATTTGAAGTCGGTCGGCGAGTGGTAGTCGAAGATGACATAGGCGTTGGCCTTCCAGCCCGCCAAAGGCTTCTGAGCGGTGATCTTGGCCGAGATCTCGAAATAGATCGGCAGGTACTGGTCGGCATAGAAGACCGCCGCCGCCTGCCCCCACGATGTCTCGGATTCGACCGACATCATGCCGCTCGAGACTGAGAACTTGCCCTGGTCGGCGGCGAACACGTCAAGCGTGCCGTCGTTGAAGTCGGCCGTGCGCAGAACGTCGCGTCGTCCACCGGGGATATTGCCCGGTTGCGGATCAGTCGGTCCGCCGGTCTGGTCTTGCCAGATGCCGTGATCCTTCTGGGTCACCAGGCCAAGTTCGCCTTCGACCCCGCCCTGGAACTGCGACACATGGCTGTATTGGTCACTGCCATTGACGCTTCCGGTATCGGCCGTGCGGGTGATGTCGACACCATCGCTGAAGGCTTGCGCATAGAGGAAGTCGAAGAGCTGCGGCGGCACCTGACGGCTGACCGTCGCGATGCCGAACGGAGCGAACGGCACGAGATAGCTGTTGAACTCGCCGACCCAATCGATCAGGCGGTCGCCGCCGGTGTTGCCGATCAGGATGTCGAGCCCGGCGCCGCCGAAGACACGATCCTCGTAGACCGGATGCGTTTCCGGCTGGTCGTTCATCCAGCCATTGGTGCTAAGCACATCGTCGGCATTCATGAGGTCATTGCCCCAGCCGCCATAGATGTGATCGCGCCCTGTGCCGCCGACGATCCAGTCGTTGCCGAGGTCGCCGAAGATGGCGTCACTGCCGTCCGTATTGCGGTCGGCGAAGGCGATCGGCGTGCCGTTGGGCGAGAACGCGATCGCGCCGTTGACCAACGGTCCCTCATTGTCGACCAGGTTGAGGAAATACTGGAACTGGGTCGGCGCAGCACCCGACTTCCAGGCGGTTCCGTCAGCATTGAACAGAATCGTCCGGCGCGGATCGTATTCGTCATAGAGGAAGAATTCGCCGAGCTTACTCTGAACCGGCTTCGGTGCGTTCCACGGATCGGTATCGGCACCAAAGCGCAGGATGTCTCCCGGGTTCCAGGGCCGTGTGAAATCGGTGCGCACCAGCCCGACCACGACGCCGTTTTCGAAGCGCTGGGTGTAGCTGAGCGGCAGGGCTTCGCCGCCGCCGACGGCATCGTCGCCGGCGCCGCCATGGATGAAGTCGTCGCCGAGACCGCCGAAGATGATGTCGTCGACGACATTGGCGTCGAACAGCGGATCATCCGCGCCCTGAGCATTCGGCTTCAGGTTATAGGGCGTGAGGTCGACCGATTTCTTCAGCTGGCCGCCGATATTGATCGTCTCGGTCTGCACCTGCCCGGGCGTGTAGATGAATTCGTTGAGCACGTCGCCCTGGCTGGTGCGGGTATCCGGGTCGGTGGCAAGGAGGGCCAGGACGCCGTAAAGCGGCTCGGCATAGGTAGCGCTGTTGCGGCTCGTGAAGATCCGTCCGTCGTCGCCGAGGATGCCGTCCTGGCCGGTACCGCCAGAGATCCAGTCATTGCCCCAACCGCCGATCAGATCGTCATTCTCGGCATCGCCGAACATGCGGTCGTGGCCGCCGCCGCCATAGGCGATGTCGTCGCCGGTTTCGCCGTGGAATTCGTCATGGCCGCCGATGTCATTCTTCGCCCACAGACCGAATTCGTTGCGATAGGCCGCGTCGTTCGGGTTCGTCTTCGAGAACAGGTCAGGACGGAAATCCGGGCCGCCCGGTGTGTAGTCGAGAAGGTGCACGCCGCGGACGACGATGCGTTCGGCGCCGGCGCGGGCCGGATCGTTCACATCGTAATTGTACCGGACGTAGAGCTGCTGGTTTGCCAGCCCGTTGGGGTTGATATCGACGCCATTGATCCCGACAATACGGACGATATTACCGTTGTCGCCGACCATGGTGTCGGCATCGCGGGCATAACGCGCAGCCGCAAGGGTGCCGTCGCCCGGAAGGTCGAGGTCGTTCCGGTCGATTTCGCCGCCGGTACCGCCGAAGATGTAGTCGTCGCCGTCAGGCCGTGCATTTGCATCGGTCAGGCTGAAGAACGAGGACGAGCCGCCGACCAGGTCGTCCTGGCCGAGGCCGCCGAACAATTGGTCATCGCCACCACCGCCTTCGATGTAGTCCTGGCCATCGCTCGCAGCAGCAAAGGATGCGATCACCGTCAACGGACCGATCGGATCGACAACACCACCCGACGTCCGGGAGGCACCGACATGCGACGTGCCGGCGAAGGCAAGTTCGATACCGCCGTCGCCCTGGATGACGTCATTACCCAGTTGGCCGAAGATTTCGTCATGACCTTCGCTGCCGGCAATGTAGTCGTTGCCGAAACTACCAACGCCGGCAGCTCCCTGGTCGAAGGCGAAGGTGTGAAGGGTCGCATAGTCGACCGCATACTCGCTCCACCACGGCGCGCCGTCCGGGTCGCGGTAACGGCGTGCGATACCGTCGACTAAGAGGAGACCGCTGTTGTCGCCAGTGACGGTGCCGAAGCCACCCGGGATCGGCCGATCCGTACGGCTGTAGAGCAGCGCGCCGGCCAAGGTCTGGAAGCGCTTGCTGAATGTGTCGTCCAGCAAGTTGCCGTCCGCGCCGCCCTGGCGGGTGAGGTAGACGTTGTCGCCGAAGATGCGATCGTCCTGCTGGTCGCCGTCCAGCATGTCATGGCCGGCACCGCCGACGATCACATCGCGGTCAAGCCCGCCGAACACGATATCGTCGGCGCCGTTCTGCAGCTCGGCCGACTTGATCGCCGTCACGAGCACGAGCTCGGTCGTCTGGATTCGCTGTTTGAGACCGGACGGCAGGTTCGGATCGTCCACGAACATCTCGATGACGCCATGGTCGGCGAAGATGATGTCGTCGAAGTCGCCGAGCACACCGGCTGCGGCAACGGCACTCGGTCCGTAGCCGAGATGCGATGCGCCATCACCGAAGATCAAGTCACGGCCGGCCTGCATGAGGTCGCGAACCGCCGACTTCACCGGCTTGATCGTGGTGCCGTTGGTGTCGGTGTTCGGGTTGGCGGAAGGCAACGGGCTGTTGTCGACCGTGTCGATGAAGAGCTGGCGGGTGAAGATGTTCACGTTCACGCCGCTGTCGCCATAGATATGATCGACGCCGCGGTTGCCGATGATCAGGTCGTCGCCGGAACCACCGGCCAGATGATCGCCGGCCTGGCTGCCATAAATCGTGTCGTTGCCCGCGCCGCCATAGATCGTCAGGCCGACGCTGGGCAGACTCCCCCCTCCAACGCCCGCAAACAGTGCGCTGGCGTCGATGACGTCGTTGCCGGCGAGCTTGTAGGGGTTGGCGAGCGGGAAGACCCATTCATCGTCTTCGTTCTCGCCATCCTGCAGTTGCGGGAAGGGATCGAACGGCTTTTCACCGAATTCCATGCCGAGCACATTGTGTGCCTGGCCGGAATACCAGATGCCGTCCTGGCTGGTGTCGCCATAGATGACGAGCGGCGAGTTCGGACCTGCGCCGCCATTGACCTTGATGTAGTCGCCGCCGACGCGCTTGCCGCCATCGAGCGTTGTGTCATAGCCGAACACGGTCAGTTGGACGCCCGTTGCCGGTGTCAACGCCACGTTCTGCAACGTCATCACCGCGGCGGTCAGCGCCTGGATCGTGAACGGTCCGGCATAGCCGCTGACATAGACCTTCTGGCCGACATAGAAGCCGTCTGCTTGCCAGCTCCCGGCGCTGCGCGTCAGGCTGTTGGTGGCAACGTTCATCGTGCCGGAAGCCGTGATCGTGCGTGCTTCGGCGACGTGCAGAGAGCGTTCGGCGTAACTGTTGAACGCATCGGCCGCCAGCGAGACGCCGGCCCCCTGTCCGATGTGGGTGTTCGGCGCGCTCAATACCAGGGCGCTGAGATCGCCCCAGGTCAGGGCCGAGTTCGGCGGCGGCGGAAGGGTCGCGTCGACGATGGCAAGGATCGTCCGGGTGTAGGTCTCGCCCTCAAGCTGGATGACCTGGCCGACCTGGTACCGGTCTTCGGACCAGTCGCGCCCATCGAGGCGGGTCACGACGAGCGAGCCACCGCCGGCACTGGCAATGTTCATCTTGCCGGCGCTTTCGAGGTACATGTTGCCGCCGCCGTGGACGAGCGTCAGGCCGCCATGAGCACCCTGCACATAGAAGCTTTTGACCGCATCGTTCTGCGTGGCGAGCAGCGCGCCTTCTAGCTTCAGCGAGAAGCCGTCATCGGAGATCTCGATAATGCGGAAGTCGCGCTTGCCGTTTTCATCGACCATGGTGATGAGGTGACCGGCAAGATAACCCTCATCCGCCCACTTGATGCCGTCCTGACGGGTGACGATGCCACCGGTATAGGTCGGATCGATACTGACATCCGTGACCACCGTTTGCAGGATCGCGTCGGTGACCGGGTTGATGCGGTTGATAGTCCGGGGCGCGTCGCTGACGAGCGCGAGTTGACCGCCGGTGACGCGCATCGTCGAGCCGACAATCGAGACGATCTGGTATTCACCCTTCGCGAAGTCCTCGTCGATAGTGATGAAATCGCCGACCGCAAAGCCGGTCCATGAGCCTCCATCGGTGCGCACGATGATCCCGCCGGCAATCGTCTGGGCGATGTCGACGGACTTGTTGACGGTGATCACGTCCTTGTCGATCGCGGTGATGGTCAGTGCGCCGCTGGCAACGCCAGCGAGCGATGGGCCGCTGAGAACCAGGATCGAATTGTCGTTCGGGTCGGCGCCTTCTTCCGGATGCAGCGGATCGATGAGGGCGTCGTTGATCGCGACCACGGTCCAGGTGCCCACCTGCCCCGCAATCTTCACGGTCTGGCCGACGAGGAAGCCCATGGACTTCCAATCGAAGCCCGCGCGCACGATCGTGCCGCCGTTGCTGCCGTTCGGCGTCACCGTGAAATTATTGGTGACCTGAACGGAGGGCGCCGGATCGAGCGTGCCCTGGATGACGAGACCATCATTGCCCTCGCCGAGCATCAGATTGACGACCTCGATGGTGCTTTGCGTCGCATTGGTGCCGAACTGGCCGTCAGAACCGACGCTGATCTTGCCGAAGCTGATGCCGCCCGGGAAGAAGCCCGATTCGCCGAAGGTCGGGTCGCCGGTGACACCGAGGCCGAGGCTCAGATCATCGGCCATGTTGAAGCCGGTCAGCGTCGTCTGCGTCATGACGCCGTCGACATCTTCCTTGCTGGTGTCGTTAAAGATGTTGAGGACATCGATCTGTTGCGATTCCGGCGGCTGGGCGCCGATGGCGATCAGGAAGTCGTCCGCTTCACCCGGCAGTTTCAGGCCGTTTTCCAGCGAACGGTCAGCGCCCGTCGGGCCGCCTTCAACAGCCAGCGGTCCGCGCAGCTTCGAGAGATAATGTCCCGAAGCCGGGAAGACCTTCACGCCTTCGCGCGTGACGGGGATGTCGTAGTTGTCGTCCGCCTGCAGGACGACCGTCTGCTGGATATAGTAGTTCCCCGGATTGAACGTCGCGACCGCCGCGGTGCGCAGCACCTTGACGCCCGCTAGCGTGCTGCCGACCGGCAGCAGTCCAGCGTTCTCCGAGGTGATCTGGATCGTGGCATCCTTGGTGTCGTTCTCGCCGCGAATGATCGCGATCTTGAAGTTGCCGATAACGTTGTCGGCGGCGTCGAAGACACGGATCCACTGGCCTTCCAGGAAGCCATAGGCGAGCCAGCCGTCCGCATCGTCGGCAAGGCCGGCGATCGTCATCCGATAGGTGGGCGTGCCGTCCTCGATGACCGTATGGAACTGGATATTGCCCGTCAAGGCGCCATCGCTGGCGAGGTCCGAGAGGATGACATCGGCAAGCTGGCCGCCGGTACCGAACGTCCGGTCAACCTTGATGAACTTGCCGTCGACCGTGTCGATTGCGGTGATGTAATAGTCACCGCTGTTGCCGCCGGCGTTGCCGACGCGGATCTGCTGGCCGACGAAGAAGCCTTCATCGACGAAGCTGCCGAGATCGGCGCCCGTGCCGCGGGTAATCTTGCCGTTGAGGCCGTCATTGCTGAAGACGAGGTTGCCGTCGAAAATCTGCGTCGGCCGGAGCCCGCCGATCACCGTATAGCCCGAGCCGGGTGTGACGGCGACGCCGTTGACGCTGACGACATCCGCCAGTCCATCGGTGACGATCGCGACCTGTACGGTGGTGCTGGGCGCCTTCGTCAGCCGGATCGTGTAGTCGTCCGTGTCGCTGCCATCGGCATTGAGCAGCGTCGTGCCGCCGCTTTCGAGCACGACGGCGCCGGCCGTGTCGTTGTCAATGACTTCAATGTCGACATAGCCGGGGCCGGAGCGCAGATTCGGGAAGACATAGTCGTGGTCGGCGTCAGTCGTCAGAACGTCGTCGCGCTGGAAGTAGATGACCGCCGTATGCGGATCTTCGCGCGGGATATCGTCACGCGCCTGAACGCCGATGCGAACCGGGTCATCCCAGTTGGTATGGTCGAAGGTTAGCCGCCAGTAGCCGTCGGCATGTTTGTACATGCGGTCGCCGACCGAGTTGAAGATGTTCGTCGGATCGTCGACATCGAAGATCTGGATATCCTCGTCGCTCGCCTCGTTGAGGAAGAGCTTGACGACGATGATGTCACCCACTTCCGGCGCCGTCGAAAGCTGAACGAGGATCTCGTCCGTCAACTGGGTCGTCGGGCTGCCTTCGATGACCAGCGACCGGCCGTCTTCGATGTTCGTGCCAGGCGCCACCTCGGTGACATAGATTCCGGGTGTGTCGTTGTCCCTGACCAGCACTTCAACATTACGGACGTCAGCCGCGTCAAAGGGGTCGCCGTCGGGATATTCGGCATCGATGTCGATGACATTGGTATCAACGCCGCTCAGATCGGAAATCACGCTGTGCTGGATGACGACCACGCGGTCGCCTTCTGCCCGCGGGTCGTCCGGCGCATAGACGTAGACCATCTGCGGATTCATCCAGTTGCTGCTGTCGAACCGCAGCACGACCGCGCGATCCTTGATGATCTGCGGTACGCCGTTGACCATGACAACATGCTGGAAGTCGCTGTCGGTGACGGTTCCGCCGGGGTTGACGGTGGACAGCCAGACCGTATCGCCAAGGCCGTTCGGCAAGGGCGCTGGGTTCAACAGTGTGCCGTCTTCCTCTTCCTGCGGCGAGCGTGCCGCAGACACGGTGACATAGACCACCTGGCCGGCGAGCGGAGCGATTGCCAGCTTCACCGTGTAGCTGTCCACATTGACCGGGCCGCCTTCGCGCACGGCAGTAAAGCCGCCGGTTTCGTCGATGCGGATGATGCCCTCTTCTCCGGAAGCGACGTTGTAGTCGAAACCGTCGATCAGCACACCGTCGTAGAGCGCGTCACCGGACGTGACGAGATGATCGACAGCACCGGAGGCCCCTTCGAGCTCGCGGGTCACGATGTCTTCGGTCACGTCGCCGGTGACGTTGATCGTATCGGATCCCAGGCCGCCAATGACGCGATAGGCAACGCCGAAGGCGGTCGACTGGACAAAGAATTCGTCGTCACCTTCGAGACCATCGACTTCGACCACTTCGATCGTGGTGTAGCGCACATTGAGACCGGCGCCGAAAATGCCACGTTCGGTGATCGCAAAGTCGTCGGCGAACTCCGTACCGAGGATGACGAGCTTGTCGAAGCCCGTGCCGCCGTCGACGGAAACCGGAGCATTGACGTTGTACTGGACCTCGTCCTCACCACCACCGGCGCGGATGTCGGGCGCCCGCGCAACAGAGAAGCCGAGCCCGATGATCGGCATGGCAACGCCCTGGTCGTCGCGCACGATCACGTCGTCGGTGTAGTCGTCGGGCGTGGAATCGGCATCGGCAAAGTTAATGACGCCGTCGCCATTGGTGTCGAGCGTGACAGCCGGCAGGTCGTCCTGGTCGATCGTGCCGTCGCCATTCCAATCCTGGTTGGCAACAGCGGCGATCGCAAAGGCGCGCACGATGAACAGGTCGTTGTTGTCGTCGCCTTCGAGCCTCAGCTCAGCTTGGTTCGAATAGACACGGAACTCGTCGTTGCCGGTTCCGCCCTGCGCGACCAGCGGCGCGCTGATGCCGGGGCTCAGCCAGCCGCGTGTCGTAGCAACCATGTCCGGGAAGACGTCCTGGGCGAGCAGGCCGCCGCCGAAGAACGGCGTGACGCCGTTTTCCGGATCGTCGGTGCGCTTGTTGCCGAAGATCTGCCCGATCTGGAAGGAGTCGTCCCCCGCTCCGCCCTGAAGCGACACGATCGCCGTCGTATCATCGGAATAGAAGTTGTCGTTACCGCCGAGGCCTTCGACGGTGACGCGACCATTGAGGGCCGTGTCGTAGTTGATGCGTGCGCTCTCGTTCGACGGTTCGTTGTCTTCGATCGTGTCCGCATAGGTGGTCGGCTGGCCATAGACCATCGCGACATAGGCCGGGCGATCGGCCGTTTCATGCGGCAGATAGTTCGCACCGCGCAGCAGGAAGATGTCGTCGATCGGCTTGTTGCCGTCGCCGTCCTTGCCGTTGAATGCCGAGTTGTAGCCGTAGACGTTCAGCGCATCGACGCCGTCGTTGGAGCGCCCGGTATCGAGCACGTTGATGACGTAGTTGCGGTTGAAGTCCGTGCCGGCCGTGCCGCGGCCCGGATTGTTCGAGCCGAGCGTGTAGACCTCATAGAGATCGCTGCCGGAGACGCCGTCGAGCGTCAGCGTGTGCTCGGCGATTGTCGTCATGTTGGGCGATGTCTGCGTCGCTGTATCCTGCAGGTAGTAGACCGTGAAGCGATCTTCGCCGTCGGCAACCGTCGGATCAAGCGTCTGGCTGCCATAGGCCCGCGTCTTCGAGCCGAGGAAGATATAGCCGGGGCTCCCCTGGCTGTTGGTGCCGCCGGCGCCCGAGGGATCGCCGAACTGGATGGTATCGACATCGGTATTGCCAAAGATCCAGGTCAGATTCGTGGCGTGAGGCGCAGCCGTCTTTGGTGCAGCGGTACCAACAGGCGTGCCATTGCTCTTGTTGCCGGGCGTTACTGCGGCATTGGCGATGATGCGCCCGCGCAACAGCATGACCGAACCGAAGCCGATATCGGCATTGGCAAGCAGGGTGATGGCCTCGTCGAAGGCGGTGACGTCGCCATAGATGTCGATCCGCTTCGCCGCCAGGATCTCGCTGTTCGAATCGAGTGTGACGTTGTCGCCGACCCGCAACTGCACATTGCCCTTCTCGGCGAAGATCTGGCCATGCGGGATGAGACGCTCGGCATCAGCCTGGAAGGTCGGGAAGGTGAGGCCGTCCTCGGAGAAGCGTGCGCTGCCGCTGTGCAGCAGGTCGAGGTTCTCGCCCTGGACCGCCGTCTCGCGAACGGTGATGCGAATGTCGCCGTCATAGGTATGGGCGAGCACGAGCCTGAGGTTGCCGGCGCTCTCGCCGGGATTAACGGGTGCTTCCGCCAGATAGATGTTGTTGTCGGCTTCGAGGGCGACGTCGTCGTTCGACGAGCCGCGTGAGGAATCTATCTCCAGGTCGTTATTGAAGGCACCGATCGAGCCGCCGCCATTGGCGTCGAGATCGATACTCTGGCCGAGCAGGTCAGCGAAATCGTCGCCAGCGCCGTTGTTGCGAGCGTCGAGGATCGAGCCGGCGACGGTACGCAGCGAGATGTCACGCGTCGTATGGACCGTGTGGACGAGCAGGTCGCCGACGACTTCATCGAGGAAGATGCCGAGTGTGCTGTCGGCGGTCGTGTCGAATGCCCTCAGCACGCCCAGGCCGCCGACCCCGTTGCGGATGTCGACGTTGATCTCGAGGAAATCGGTCGGCAGCCCGATGCCGCCGAGCGGCGAGTTGATGTCGAGCAGCGTCGGGTTGAGAACCTGCGCAGCGACCTGTGCATGGTTCGGGTTAAAGAGACCGACACCGGCGGCCATGGTGATGTTGCGGCCGGCGACATCGGCTTCGACATCGCCTTCCGTGAGGCCCCGCGCATCGATGATGCGCCGCGGCGAATAGAGCAGCACGTCCGACGCGGTCGACTTGATCCGCTCGACGCGCATGTCGCCGGTCTTTTCGCTCAAGGCGATATAGCCGTTGGTCACCACATCGATATCGCCGTTTCCGGTGATTTCGGTGATTCCGAGGACATTGATCGTCGTTGCGCCGGGATCGGGATTTGCTGCAGCGACGATGATATCGCCACCGCTGGTGACCGCTCCGGCCTGGAGGCCGGGCAGAGTCCGATTGCCGGTAGCTGGATCAATGCCACGGAAGTCGTAGGTGGAAGCGATCGGCGTGTTGCCGGTTCCGAAAACGCCGCGGCTCAGCTCTTCAGGAAGGCCGCTGTCCGGCCGGAAGAAGTTGTAATGGGTGATCCCGGCTGCCTGGCTCGGCGCCTTGACGAGCACGCCGCCCGAGGCGCCTGCGCCGCTTTGCTCGAGGCTCGCCTGTAGCAGCACATTGGCGCTATCGCCGGCGCTGATCCGGTCGATTTCGACAATGTAGTAGCCGCCGCCGAGATCTTCGCGCAGCAGGGACTTGAGGTCGAGGTTGATGTTCTGGACGGCATCGACGGTAAATGTCTCCGCCGCAATCAGGCTGTGCTGGTTGGTGAGCGGCCCGCTCGGCGAAAGATTGATCGCGACACCGGCGAGGGAATTCGCCAGCGTGCTCGCCAGCTTAACGCTCAGGCCATCGGACGAAGCGATGACATAGTAGTAGCCGCCATCGACGAGCCCACCGATCGCCGTGCTGACCGCGTCATAGCGCACGAGTTGGCCGGTATAGAAGCGGTTTTCGTGCCCGAGGAAGATCTGCTCCGTCAAGCCGCTGACACGGCCGGTATCGAAGCTGACAAGCTGCGGCAGGCCGGCGCTGTCGACGATGTCGATGTTGACGCGGTTTCCTGTCGTGCCGACGTTTTCGTCCGCCCGGATATTGAGGATGTGCGTGCGGATCAGGGATTCCCGGCCGTCGCTGCCGAGCACACCGCGATCGTTGGTGGCGAAAACGGATCCGTCGGTATTGACGATCGAGGTGGTCCCGATCGGGTTTTCGATGGTGCCGTTGATATAGATATCCGACCGGCCGCCCGTGTCGGTGATCTCAATCAGCGTCGGCGCCACCTCGCGCTCGATATTGAACGTAAGCGTCACCGCTTTCGACGGGTTCAGCCAGGCAAGCGGTTGCTCGTCGGTTACCACGTCGATGTTGTTGATGATGATGTCCTTGTCGGACTCGTTGCGGATCGTGACGCGCTGCAGCGTATCGCGGAACGTCCAGGTGCCGCCGGAACCGACCATCGTGTCGGAATCGAAGACGACGTCGCCCGGGCCAGGATTGACGATGTCGTTGACGACGATGTCGGCGCTCTGGATCGTATCGCCCTCTCCTTCGCTGCTGCCACCACCGCTGGCGCTATCGTTGACGGTCACCTCGACCGCGACGTCGATCTGGCCGTCAGCACCGATGACGAGCTGTTTGACAACCAGTTCTGGCGAGCGCCCGGAGAGAATGAGGACATCCGAATTGAAGTCGATCTGTTGCGGCCGGTCGTCGGGGCTGCTGCCATCGGAGCCGCCGGCGGCAAGCGAACGCTTGCTGTGGTCGGCGTCATCCGTCTGCGAGATCGAGCCGTTGACGGTGGAAGCATAGAGCGCCAGGTGTTCGCTCGATGCCGCGGGCTCCTGCGGATAATCCGGATGGCCGAGAACACCATCCGCATTGTCGCGCGGGCCGGCCGTGACCAGAGCGCCGGCGGCGCCGAATATCTTCGACGCCACGTCGGTGTCGTTGTGCGCATCGGAATCGACGAAGCCGAAAAGGCCTGTGGCACGGGCATAGGACTTGGCATGAGTCTTGACGTTGTCGTAGCGGGTGACGAGGTCGACGCCCTCCCAGCCGGTCAGTTCGGCGTCGGCATTGATGTGCACTTCCGCTTTCGGCCGGGCCGTTATGGTGCTTTCGGCCTGGCCTTCGCCATAGAAGCCGGCGCCGCGGCCGTCGCTGCCGGCGAAGACGTCGAAGCGCCCGACTTTCGCGCTGGCAACGGCGCGTTTGGCATTCAGGACCGCCCGGTCGCCGAGGGTTGCAATCGTGTCGGCCTGATCCGGATCGGGGTTCGGATCCGCAACACCGATATAGACATGCGTGACGGCGTCGCCATCTCCGCCGAAGCCGATGCCTGAACCGGTCGACTTGGCGGAAACGCCAGCTTCGGAATAGGCGGTTAGCCGTGCCAGTTCGCCGGCCACGACGATCGCGTCGGCGCCGATCGTCGCGGCACTGTTGTACTCGATCCAGACTACGGTCGTCGGCGAAGCCAAGCCAACGGCACCGCCAGCGCTCGCATGCGACGAGGCTCCGGTATTGGCATTGGTGCTGGATGCAACGGTGAAGTTCTTGCCGGCGACGATGCGCGTGCCGTCCCCAACCGAGGCAACACTGTTGATGTCCTGGTAGCTGTTGGCATCCGCGTCGCCGACGGCGACGAAGCCGCCGGTGCCGTTGACCGCGTGCGCCGTCGTATTGGTGGTGGCCGACGTGGTGATCGAGACATCGCCGCTCGTCGTTACAAGCGTCGCCGATATCGTGGCGGTCACGTTCGGATTGCTGGTGATATTGGCGTCATTGCCGTTGACGCCAACAAAGCCGCCGCCGGAACCCTTTGAATAGGCCGAGGATACGCCGTCGCCTGACTGCGGCGCGATTTCGCTGAGCGAGACCTCGCCTGGGCCGAACAGGAACTGGCCGCCAGCTACCGACGTCACTGCATCGTTGATGTCGATCCGAAGCTGTTGCTCGCTCGTGCTGTCGCTCGATATGTCGACGGCCAGCGCGCCAATGCGATGGTTGGCGTAGGGGCCGGAAAGCCCTGTCGGCGTCAACGTCATCTGCGTGCCGCCGGAAGGCGCGTCCCACAGTTCGAAGGTATCGTCGCCGGGCCCGCTGACGCCACGGACATAATAGGTCTTGCCGTCTTCGAGCCCGCCGATTGGCAGATTCTTGGCGTTGATCAGCGAATGGATGTCGTCGGCAGTCTTCGCCTTGTTGGGCGTGAGCGTGATGATCGACTGATCGAAGGTCTTGGTGAGCGTCGTTTCAGTAACGCTGTTGACGACCGACAGGATCAGCGTGCTGCCGCTGACGCCGGTAACGGTGTAGGTACCGCTGTTGGCACCGGCGCCGCTGATGAACAGAGTACCAGTTCCAAAACCGAAATCGGCCCAGTTCTCGCCATCGGTACGGATGATCCGGTCGCCGGCCCCATTGCGGACGAACTGAACCTGTTCGGTGACCACGTCATTGCGTTTCAGTTGGATCGTCGTCGAATTGACGACGTGGACACGGTAGGTCTGGCCATCGGACAGCCCTCCGATCGGCGTTCCGGGCGCTCCCGTTTCCGTTTCGACGTTGTAGACAACGTGCTCGCCCTCGCTGAACCCATGGTTCAGCGCGTTGCCGTTGTCGTCAAAGAAGCGAATGTTGTTCTGCGTGCCGTCGTCAATCGGTGAGCCATCGGGATTGAGTGCCGTTGGATGGACATCGACCTGCCGGCTGACGAAGGTCTTGGCGTCGGGCGCGTCATAGGTGACGGCAATGCCATTGGTGAACCCATGACCGGAGATCGTGATCTGATTGCCGGCGATGTCGTCGGGCTGGAAGTTCTTGAAGTAGTTTTGCGGGTTGACCGCCTTGTCATGCGTATTGACCAGTTTGATATGGGACTCGTCGATAACCAATACGTAGTAGAGATTTCCTTCTGTCAGGCCGAAGCTGTTAACCGTTTCGTCGGGCCCGGCATAGTAACGCACGGCATCGCCGCTGATGAAGTTATGCGCACCCTGGAAAGTAATAATCTCGGTTTCGGCATCGATGCTTGCGGCATTGAAAGTCGAGCCGAAGTATAGCTTGTTCGGGTCGACATTGCCGCCATCGATGACGTTGATGACGTTGTACTGACGGTTGACCGCCGGATCCTGCGGATCGGGCCAGTTAAGACCGGGGATCACCGCGCCACCGCTGCCGGCATCGTATTCGACGGTATCGCCGGTCACGAGACCATGGTTGTTGACGGTGATGGTGTTGGCGACACCATCGGCGTCGACGACTGCATAGTCGGGCTGCGTGCCTGGAATGGGCGCGGCAATCGCCTCGACCGAAACCGTGCCGGTCGCATTGATGACGCTGCCAGTGCCAATGGTGCTGGAGACGGTCGGGCTGACATTGGTCGTGGCATCGGAATCGCCGGCGCCGAAAATGCCGCCGATCGTCACGCCGACGACCTTCGAATCCCCTTCGGTGTTGGCGAGTGCCTTGAGCCGGATATGGCGTGCGGACTGAACGGACGTATTGTTGCCGATGGTCGCCGCAACGGAGGACGGGCTTGCGGTTGCCGTGGCGCTGTTGAGCGTCAGCGCCCCGAGGACGCCGCCGCCTGTCGCTTCCGCAACGGCGAGCGCGCCGTTGATCGCAAGCGCGTCGACCCCGATGTCGCGAACCGAAACGATATTGGCATTCATCGCCGCGTTCGACTGGCCGTTAGCGGTCGCTTCAGCATCGGTTGCACCGACAGCGGCCGCACCAAAGGAATTCGCCTCGGTGTTGGCGACGGCGTAGTTGCGCAGGCGCGACTTGATATCGATGTCGTTGGTAATGGTCAGGCTGCCGCCCGCGCCGATCGTAGCACTGACGATGGCGTTGGCCTTGGCGGTGGGCACTGCGCCCTGGCCGCTGAACAGGCCGCCACCCGAGGCTTCGGCAAAGGCCTTGGCGCCACGATCCGTCGCTGTTTCGCCGACGAAATTGTGGGAGGCGAGCATGACGATGCCGCCGGCTGTAATAGTCGAATTGCCACCGATCAGCGCACTTGTCGTCGGCACGACATTCACCGTCACGAAGCTCGTGCCGACCGCGCCGAGACCGATGGTGAGCGCGAAAACATCGCCCTTGGCATTGTGGCTCGAAAGCGCTTCCAGCGTCACGGTGCCGGTGGCATCGATGTTTGCGCCGCCAAGGATCGATGCTTCGATGTTGGTCTCAACATCGATCAGCGCAAAATTGAACGAGAGGCCGAGCGCACCGCCGGCGAGCGCAAAGGTCTCCGCCTTGGCGTCGACGGTCGAGTCCGCATGCACAGTGATCGCACCGACCGTGTCGGTCTGGCCGATCTGGCTGCCAGCCCCGATGGTCGCCAGAGATTCGATAGTGCTGTCGTCCGTGTCGCCGATATTGAGGTCGACATAGGAGGCGCCGGCCGCCACTGCGCCGACCTGTATGCCTGTCGTCGTGACGTCGAAGTCCTGCGTGTTCGAAGCGTTGACCGACAACAGGGCGGCATTATCCACCACTGTTCCATCGAGCAGGCGGGCCTGCACGCGGCTGGTATCGTTGATGACGATGACCGATGCGCCGAGGCCGACGAACCCGCCCTGGAAGGCGACGGTCGTCACATCGACCTCTTCGTCAAGCTCAGCCTCGACCTTGATCTGGTTGCCGGCGCTGAGGTTACCGCCGGCCTTTGCCTTGACCTGTCCGGAGACGTTGAGCACGGTCACGGCTGCGCCGGCGCCGACGAGGCCCGCGGCAGCGTTGCCGATCAGAAGATCGACCTTCATGTTCTGGCGCGAGACGACCAGAATGTCATGGCCGGCCTCGACATCGGCACCGGCTTCGATCGTGGCGGTGGTACCGTGCTCCTCATTCGTCGGGATCAACGCGGCATCGAGGTCCGCGCCCGAGAAGAACGACGGGTCGTTCAGCCGGTCCGATGCACCCTGCATGTTGTCCCTGACACGGGAGTCCGCGGTGCGGGAGTTTCCGTCGCCGCTGAAACCGGTCATCTGGCCGGTCAATTCGCCGACGCCGCCATCGGTCTTTTCGCCCGCATCGGCGGCCGCATTGTCGCCGCCGCCCGTGGTGGCATCGCCCGACGTGCCTTCCTTCTCGTTGGCGTAATCGTCCTTGAAATCCTGTCCGATCGACCAGACCGAGACCGACGCACCGAGGCCAACAACGCCGCCGACGCCGCTGAAGGCGAAGCCCTTGAGGACCTGAATCGAGTCTGCACTGACAGCGACATCGTTGCGGGCCAGGATGTCAGCATTCGCGCCGATCGAGGCTGTGGTGTCGTTCTTGATGCTGCCGAAATCGATGCCACCGCCGATGCCGACGAAGCCGACGGCAGCCGAGCCGGCAAAGGACGTGATGCGGACATCATTGGCGGCGTTGACATAAACGCCCTGCCCGAGGCCGACATTGCCCGGATGCAACTGATAGTCTGCAAAGCCCTGGTTGATCGCGGCACCCGCGCCGATGGCGGCCAAAGTGTCGGAATCGATGATTGTCACACTGACCGCACCGGCAATGCCGACATAGAGCCCGCCGGCGCCGGCAACGGCGATATGCGTAACGATTTCCGACGATTGCGCCTGGACGATCACGCCGTGCGCCTCACCGGAAAGCGTGGAGAAACCGGTCGGATCGCCGCCGCTGGTCGTGATCTGGCCGTCGAGCACGTTCGAGATACCCGCGCCGTTGGCGCGCGCGTCGATCGTCGCGTTTTCGCCGATCGTTGCCTCGGTATCCTTGGTGACGTTGACGACGCCAACGGAGCCAGCGGCACCACCGCCGGCGAGACCGATGGCGACCGCACCGGAAACGATGGTGAACTGCGAGTCGTCCTTGGCCATGACGGCGACATCGCCGCCGGCCTCAACCGTAGAATCCCCGATGCGCGCGAACGTATCGGCATCGAGCGAGACAACCGAGACGCCGCCGGCGAGGCTGACGGCGCCGCTTACCGCAAGCCCGGCGGAGACGACGAGAACCTTTTCCTTCGCAGTAGCGATGACCGCTACATCATTGTTCGCGTCTACGAGCGTGTCGTCGCCAATAGTCGCCTTCGTTTTCGTGGTAATGACCGACACGTCGACTGCCGGAGCGGCTGCACCCGACCCGCCGAAGGCCGCACCGGCGCCAACGCCGAGGTGGCTGAAATCGCTGGCCCCAGCGACTAGGACCGACTGCGCCCCATTGCCGCCACCGCTCATGTCCTGATTAATGCGGGCGCCTTCCCCGATCAGCGCGGTCGTCGTCGTGTTGAGTACGTTGACCGCCGCACCGACGGCGACACCGACGGACCCGCCGCCGCCAACGCTAATGGCCGCCGTTTCGATATCGTCCTTGGTGCTTGCCGAAACTGCGACGCCGCGGAAGCCGCCATCAACGGCGGCCGTCGCCGTCCGCTGCTGGGTCAAGCCTGGATCGGTTGGGGTACCGTCATCGCTCTCATCCTGGTCGAGGTCATTGAACTGGCCGAGGCCGCCGCCGCCTTGCTTGATCGGCACGCCCGCTTCGAGACTGTCCTTGCTGACCTGGCCGTCGGTCTGCGGGTCATAGCCATCGCCCATGCTTTGCGATCCGGCAAAGCTGATGTCGAACCGGCCGGTGCGTGCAGCCACGCTGTGCTGGCCCTCGCCGGTCACGCGCGCGTCTTCACCGATGAACGATTCCGTCGTCTTGGTGACGACGGCCACACCGGCTGCGACACCGACGCCGGCGCTGCCGCCAACGGCAACGCCGCCGACGATCAGATCGAGCTCCGTTTCATCGACCGCCTGCACCAGCACGCTGCCAAGGGCGCGAACGTCGGTCAGGCCCGCATTGCCAATGCCGTCGATCGGATCGTCGCCGATGAAGGCGCGAGTCTTCACGTCGAAGATGAACACATCCGCCGAGACCGTGATCGCGGCTGAGGAAGCCCCGCCGGCTGCGACCGAGAAGGAGCCGACATCCTCGTTGCTGGTTGCCTCGACCTTGATGTTGCCATCGGCATCCATATCCATGCCGGAATCGATCGATGCCTGCGTGGTCTTGATCAATGTCGCGATATTCACGCCGGCGCCAACTGCGGCGCTGCCGCCGGACGCAGCAAGCGATCCCGCAACCGTCAGGAGATCCGTCTCGTCATAGGCGTAGGCGGCAACACCCGGATCGTTTGCACCGGACTGGGCCGTGACCGCCGTATTCGAGCCGATGCGCGCGATCGTCGTTTCCGTCAGCACCGTGACAGCGACAGAACCAGCCACGGCTGCGCTGCTGGTCGATACTCCACCGGCGGCGGCGATCGTGGTCACGTCCTCAGTCGAAATCGCCGAAACATCGAGACCAACGGGTCCGCCGGTTTCAACGTCGGCGTGGCCGCGGATCTCGGCCTTCACATCGTCGATGTGAACGAAGACCGTGCCGCCGATGCCGATGCCGGCACCCTGGCCGAAGGCGATGCCGCCGGCGAGCGCAAAGATCTTGGCGTCACCGGTTGCCTTGAGGGAGACATTTCCGCCGGCATGAAGCTCGGATTTGTCGAGTGCTGTTCCCGTCTCGACATAGGCTTCGGTCGAGCTGTCGAGCACGACGACACCCACCGAGGCCGCCACACCGGAGCCGCTGAGGCTCAATCCGAAGGTGGCTGCAATCGAGGTGATGGTGTCGAATGAATCGGCGTTGACGAGGATATTGCCGGCAATGGCACCGAGATCCGCAGTTCCGCCGACCCAGGCGCTGGTATTGCGGATGATGACATTCACGTCGAGGCCGATGCCGACACCGGCATTGCTGCCGCCGGACAGTCCGATGCCGCCAGCACCACTGACCATGGTCAAGATATCGGTCGCTTCGACGGTCACCCCGCCATTGCCGTCGAAATCGGAGCCGTCATTGATGAAGGCATGCGTCTCCATGAAGACGACGTTGACGCTTGAGGAACCGCCCACCGCCGTTCCGTTGCTTGCCGCAACGCCGGCAGCAAAGCTGGTCACCGCCAGATTGCCGATGACAGGAATGCTCTCCGTAATCGGCAGCAGTTCGGCATGGGCCGTGACACCAATCGCGCCGCTCGCCTCGGCATCGACGCCGGTCCCGACGTCGGCCTTGGTGTTGAGATCGTTGACGATATTGATGGAAACCGCGACGCCGACACCGGTGCCGCCATTGAGGCTCAGCGCCGCGCCGCCGGCGATGCTCTGCATCTCGTTGACGCTGACCGCATTGATAGCGATCCCGCCGGCGTTGGCGTCGAGATCGGCGTTGTTGCCGATGATAGCACTCGAATTGACGTCGAGATAGTTGATCGCGACGGAGCCGCCGACGGCGGTGTTCTTCGAGACGGCGCCTGCCAGTGCCCGCGCCTGGAAGGTATTCCTTTCGCCATCGGCCGTGATTGCCCGCACCTTGATCGAACCGGCGGTAAGATCGGCGCCGGAATTGACCTGCGCGGTATTGTCGAGCAAGGCGATATTGAGGCCGACAGCGGCGGCAACGCCGGTATTGGCGCTCGTGTTGGTCGCCGTCGCCGTGCCGAGCGCACGCGCGTCGGTGGTCATGGTCGCTGCGATTTCCATCGCGCCCGAAGACCCGATCACGACATTGCTTGCGATCGTCGCGGTGTTGTCGGCGTCGAGGAAGTTGACGGCGATCGTTGCGGCGACGCTGGTCCCGCCCTGTGTCGACTTACCCGTCTCATTCGTGCTCTTGCTATCGGCGGTGCCGAGACTGCTGCTGCCAGATTGGGTCGGTGCCTTCGATCCGCCACTCTGGTTCTGCGCCATGTTCGTCTGGTTGCTGCTCTCCTGGTCGGAGTTCGCCTTCGAGGTATCATTTCCCTTGGCGCTCGCCTTGGACTCTGCCTTCGTGTCGAAAGTCGACGTGGCGGTGACACTGACATTGTTGGCGCCGGAGAAGTTCCTGCCGACAAAGGCATCGTTGGTCACTTCGGCGATGTTCAAAGCGAGCGAAACGCCGACGCCGACATTGCTGCCGGCCGCTTCGCCGTCGCCGAGCGTGTGGATCGTGCTGGCATGGCTCGCCTGCGCGGCGAGATTTCCGGTCAGCGTGATCGCACCGCCAGCACCCGAGCCGATATGTGCATCCGTGTCATTATCCACGTAGGCGACTGCAATTGCGCCACCGACAGCAGTGTTGCCGGCTGCGCCCGCCTTTCCCGTGGTGGTGACCGTATCGTTCGAGGTGGCAAGAGCCTGGAAGTTGCCGGTGTTGCCGCTGATCGTTTCGCCGTTTTCGATCCCGGCGAAGGTCGTGTTGAGCGAAATACCAAGCGCTATCGATGCGCCGACGCCAGTGCTTCCTGAGCCGCTGCCGGCACCATGGGCCGTCGCTTCTGTCGTCGATTTGGTTGTGTTGGTTGCCTGCAGGCTGACGTTGCCGCCAGTGAGCGTCACAGACGTCGTGCCGCCACCGCCGTGGTCGAGCCCAATCGTGCCGAGCGTATTGGTGGTTGCAACGCTCAACGCAAACGAGCCCGCCACGCCGGTTTCGCCGCCGCTCGCACCTGACGTGGATTTCGCACCCAAATTGTGCTCGGCATTGCCGCCGACCGTCTTCATCGTCGCCGAAGCGGTGAGGCCGTCGGCCATGATGTGCGCGCCGGCGCCGACCGAAGCTTCGTTGCGCATGGTCGCGACGTTGATGGCAACGGCGACACCGACGCCGGTGCCACTGCTCGTGGTCGTCGCCTTGCCGTCGCCCGTCGCACTGGCATTCATGTTGTTGGAGGACTGGAGCTGAAGCGCTCCGGTGCCCGCACCTTGCCCCGCAATGATCGTGACGCCATCACCGATCGAGGCGACGGCGAGCGACGAGGAAACGTTGAGGGCGAGCGCTGCGGCGACGCTTACCTGGCCCCCGCCGGTACCGCCCTGGCTCGTTGCGGACTTGTCACCCGTGTTCGTCTTGCCCGATTTCTCGTTGGCAAGTTGCTTTTGTTTATTCTTCTGGTCGTCAGCGGTGGTGTTGCCGCTGTCGCTTTCCTTATCCTTGTCCGCACCCGCGGCACTGGCTGTAGCTTCGGCCTTGCTCGCGCCATCGCCATGGGCCGAGAAGCTGACATTGCCATCCGCAGTGATGTTGCGGGCGGTGCTCGCAGTCGCGCTGTCATCGACGAACGCAAGCGCAATAGCGGCGCCGACCGCTGTATTCCCGGCGATTGCGTCGCCGAGTGCCGAAGTCGTGCTGTCGCCATGGTGGGTCGCGGTCGCGGCGAAGGCGCCGTCAAGGTCGATAAGGCCTCCGGTGCCGAGCTTTGCCTCCGTCACATTGTCGGCAACAGTGATCGCGATAGCGCCGCCAACACCGGTACCATCTTCGGCAGTCGCCCCGGATTCCGCCGTCGTGGTGGTCTTGTGGCTACCGGTGGCGCTGAGCGTCAGGTCGTCGAGTCCTGTGAGGACCACGGAATTTTCGACCTTGGCCGATGCCGTGTTGTCGGCTGCGTTGATGGCGAAGGAGGCTCCGACGCCGGTGCTGGCACTCTCGGCATCCGCCTCGGCGACCGCGCTGCTTTCCGAAGTATTGGAGACCGTCAGCGAAGCGTCGTCGCTGCTGAGCGTGACGCTGGCGAAAGGCCGGATCGCCGATTCTGCGGTCGCATCCGACACGTTGAGCGCAAACGATCCGGCAACGCCGGTGTCGCCGCCGCTGGCGCCGGAGGTCGAATGCGCTTCGAAGACGTTCTTTTGGTCGCCGCCGACATTCTTCATGGTGGCAGACAGGATGACGCCGCCGTCGGCGTTGACGACCGCACCGTTGCCGATGATCGCCCTGTTGCTCATGTCTGCGACGTTGATCGCCACGGCGGCGCCGACCGCCGTGCCCGAGGTTTCGCTTTCGAGCGTCGCGCTGCCATCGGCGATGGCCGAAGCATCCATGTTGTTCTTCGCCTGCAGGCTCACGCCGCCGGTTCCGGCGCCGTCGCCAGCCGTCACGTTGCGGCCAATGGCGATGCTGGCCAGCGCTTCGCTGTCGGAGACGTTGATCGCAAGGGCGGCCGCGACGCCGACATCGCCACCGCTGCCACCGCCGGTGTTGGCGGTCTGGCTCGTGTTGTCGGCATCGCCGGATTTGCTGTTGGCGAAGTCTACCTGCTTCTGCTTCTGCTGATCGGCCTTGGTGTTGCCATCGGCGGATTCGTCGTTCTTGTCGGCGCCTTTGGCGCTGGCTTTCGCGTCCGCCTTGCTGGAGCCATCGCCGAGCGCCGACAGGCTGACCGAACCGTCGGCACGCAGATTGCGGTTCGTGGTCGAAATCGCGCGGTTGTCGACGAAGGCAAGCGCAATCGCGGCGCCGACCGCGGTCGAACCGATCGCCGTGCCGTCAGCCGTGGTTGTGCTCAGCCCATGATGGGTCGCCGTTGCCAAGAAATCACCGGTTATGTCGAGCTCGACATCGTCTGTCCCGAGCGAGGCGCGGGTGGTGTTGTCGATCACGTCGATCGCCACTGCGCCACCGATGCCGGTGCTGCCGCCGGTGCCGCCGGCTTCCGCCGTCGTCTCGGATTCATGGCTGCCGGTTGCCGAAAGCGTCACGTCGTCTGCGGCCGTGACCGTCGCACCGTTTTCGAGCTCCGCGATGGAATTGTTGTCGATGACGACAAGAGCTACCGAGCCGCCGATGCCGGTCTCGCCGGCTTCACCGAGATCATCGCCATTGGGGGTGGCGGCCGTCTCGGCGTGAGTGGTCGACGAGGCCGTGAGGCTGAGATCCGCGCCATTGAGATCGACCGTCGCACCGGCCTCGATCACGGCTTCGACGTCGGTCATGATGATGTTGATCGCGAGAGCCCCGGCGACATTGGTTTCGGCGCCGCCCGCACCGGCTTCCGCCGTCACGACAAAGCTGTCGCCGGCATTCAGCGTGGCATTGAGGTTGACGGCGCTCGCCGTCAGATCCGACGTTCCAGCGACATAGGCACGGGTGGTTACATCGGCGATGCCAAGCGCGACAGCCACGCCGACGCCGGTCCCGGCGCTGCCCGTAGCCGAGCCGTCGGCGGCTGCCGTGACGCTCTCGGTGGAGGTCGCCGTCAAGGCAAGTGTGCTTGCGGAAACGAGGGTGGAACTGTCGAGATAGGCTTCCGTCGTTGTCCGGTAATCGGAAACCGTGACGGCACCTGCGAAGGTGATGTCGCCGCCGCTGGTCGCCGCCTTGTCCGAGGTATTGCTGTCCTGGTTCGGGTCGGCGAGCCGCTTTTCGGATTCGCTCGTGCCATCGCCCTGGTTCGAACCACCGGCGCTGGAGATCGCGGTGGTGCTGACATTGCTGGTCAAAGTCGCGCTGAAGGCGACGGAATCGGGCAAGTTACCGCCATTGGCGTTGAGCGACGAGTTGCCCGCCATATAGGCGCGCGTCGTCGCGTTCACTTCCGAAACGGCAACGCTCGCGCCCTTGGAGCCCGAGCCGCCATCCGCGGTTGTCGTCAGTGCCAACTGGGTGTCGGCGGTCAGAGAAACGGAGCCGGATATGTTGAAAGCACTGCCGCCCAGAACTTCTGTGATGGAATCGCTGAGAACAACCGTCACGGAAACCGCGGCATCCTTGGTCGTGTCGTTCTCGCTTGCATCGCCTTCGTCGGCCGCGGTCAGCGAAACGCTGACCGAACTGCCGGCCGTCAGGCTCGCGGCCGTCAACGTGCTGTTGTCAAATCTGATCCTCGCCTCCGGCAGAACGGTGACGATGACGCCTTCGAGCGGACCAACCTCCGCGGTCGAAGCCGAAACGGTCGCATCCGCCGTCGCCGAGATCTGCACGGCGCCAGAGGCGGTGATGGTCGCGCCGCTGACGTCGATGATCGCCTCGGGTGTCGCGAAATAGGCGCCGCCGGTGATTTTGCCGTCGTCTTCGGCGAGCGCCACAAGGGTGACCGTCGTCGCCGAGACATTACCTGAAACCGTGATCTTTTCGACATGAACCGCCAAGGCGCCGAATGTGTTCGTCCCCTCGATGAAGACTTCGTCCTTGCCGTCATCGCCAGCTGTATCGGCAGCGTTCTCGCCAAAAACAGTAAAGCTTGCAGCCCCTAGATTGACACCGGTAACCGTTAGGACATCCTTCGACAGCAGCGGGATCCCGAGGTCGGCGCCAAGTTTGATTGTCAGGCTGTTGGTGGGCTTGGCGAAGGTGACCTTCTCGAAGGTCGGGATAAGCGACAGCGACTCGAGCGTCAGAGTGCCGTCACCGTTATCCTTCAGCCTTGCTTCGTCGTCGAAATCGCTGGTCGCGATAATACGATCGGCGACGACCGTATTATCTGTGATCGGCTCCAGGCCATCGTAGCGCAGAACCTGACCATCGCGGGTGATCGTGCCGGACGCGGGACCGGTCGCAACGTAGGTGACGGAATGGAAGAAGCCGCCATCGAGAACGAGACTGTCGAAGCCGCCGGCACCACCGTCCATGACGCCGGTCAGACCGCCGCCAGCTGAAACGAAGAAGGTGTCCTCGTTGTCGGCAGAACCCTTGAGATTCTCAACCTCGACGAAGGACACCCCTGAAACGTTGCCGGAATTCAATCCGGTTATGTTCCAGTCGGTATCTTCCGGCGGTCCGATCACTGCGTCGCTGCCGGCCCCACCGCTCAGCAGGACCTTGCCCGAAACGGCGTTGTCGAAACCATTATGGACGAAGGTGTCGTCGCCGGCGCCGGTGTCGATCGTCAGCTTCAGATTGGGCGAAGCGAAGGTGTAGGACACCAGCGCGCCGCCATTGATGCTGTCAAGCGTCGAGAACCCGTCTCCCGGCGTGCCGGCATCGCTGAGACGCAGAGTCTGCCCCTCGCCCGTCATGTCGGCAAAGATCCGCTCCTGCGCGGTTGTCGCATCGGTCACGGTCGAGACGCCACCGATACCGATCCGATGGCTGATCTCGCCGTCTGCGGCGGTAAACACACCGGAGCCTGCACCATCGACCGCGAACTCGACGAGATCGAACACGCCGCCGGTCAGCGAGAGCCTGTCGTCGCCGTCGCCGCCTTGAAAATCGATATCGAGCGCCTGAAGGAAATCCGTGCCGAAATCGATTGTCAGCGTGTCGTTCGCAGCAGTGCCGGTCACCCGGATATAGTCGATTTCCGCGGCATTCCGCTGCGCAACGAGGAGGCTCGACCTGTTGTCGTAAACCTGGACCGCCTGGATCAGGTTGTCATAGCGCAGGCTGTAGTCAGCGCCGCCATCACCGACCATGTCCACCGCAAAGGGCATGATATCGGCAGACAACAGATAACGGGGCTCAAGCGTCTCGAGCGCGAGCCCGGGTAGATGGCTGGTTTCCGAGCGCGGTGTGAAGCTTCGTGCCTTCCTGCCACCGAACCACCGGAAAAGGCGTTCGATCATCGCCGTTTCCTGGGGAGGTGGCCCATCCTGTGCGGCTGACTTTCGGCGGAGGTGTCGGGAATTCTTGGAATCAAGCATCGACGACAGCGGCATGCCACCCTCCCGCGTTCAAAGCTGTAATGAAACCCCTATATTCGAATGTTAACAAACTCTAATGCGGAAAGACAAGCCGTAATCTTTCGCAGTCAATAAATCTTCATAATCCGCTAGATTTTTACTTAAACCGGAAAGCATATGACAACTGCGTTGCAGAATTTTCATAATAGATCTGTCGCCATTAACGGATTGGTTTGAATGGATTTTATAGCTCCTACGAGCTAATCCGGCCGCCTCTTTTTGATGACCCAAAGTGATCAGAGGCCCGATCTGCTCAGCGCCGCTTCGTCCGCCACATGACCGCCATTCGGGTGTCCATTAATCGCTTCGCGTTTAACGAGCGATAAAATTGCAATCACCAATTGCGCGCAGATAGTCTACGATCGTTGCGATGCCTTGCCTGCCTCCGGGAACTCCGATCTGAAAACGAGCGGAACCAGACAGGGCGGACGGTGTCCGCTGCCGAGATCACGCGATTTTGCAAGCAGGCCGCCTCCCAAGAAGCCGTGTTTGGCCGATAATCGAGCGATCGGAAACCGGAGGACGAGCTATGCGCCCTGGCTTCGCAGGTACGTTGCTGACCATTGCGTTGCTCCTGTCGGAGCCGACTGCTCTTCATGCAGTCGACGTCACGCGTTCGGGCCAGCCTGTGTTTGACCGCGTCGTCGAACTGGTGGATGAGGAATTCTACGACACAACGGCGCTGGCCCGCTTCAACGCCGCTGCCCGAGCACAAATCGACGGGAGGTTGCACTCGATCGCGACCACGAGCTCACCCAGCGACGTCGACGACGCGATCACATCGGTCCTTTCCAGCCTTCGGGTCTCGCATACCGGACGCTACAAGCCCGATACGATCGACTATTTCGAACTCTCCGACATTTTCCGTTTCGCAATCCGGAATGACGTGCGCCGCCTCTTTCCGCCGGATGGCGAGGTCCGCTATCCCGGCATCGGCATGGTGACGGCCGTTGACGGTGATCGTCGCTTCGTTGCCGATGTCTACGATGGATCGCCCGCCGAGAAGGCCGGCCTGCTCGTTGGTGACGAGATCCTGTCGGTTGACGGGCTTCCCTACCGGGAAATCGGCTCTTTCGCCGATAAGGTAGGTAGAAGCGTCGAGATCCGGCTTCGACGCCATCGCGATGCCGCATCGATTTCGGCGAAAGTCCAGGTGGAGCGCTTGCGGCCGCTGCCGATGTTCGAGCGGGCGATCGACAAAAGTCTTGCACTCAGCGAACGCGATGGCCACAAGATCGGTTACGTGCGGATGTGGACGCTCTCAACGCGCAATGGCCTCAATATTGTCGCGGAAGCCCTTGCGACCGGCCGCCTCAAGAACGCCGAGGGTGTTGTCGTTGACTTGCGCGGGCGCTGGGGTGGTGGCCCTGCCGATGCGGCGGAGCTTTTCGTTGGCGACACGCCGTCCTTCCGGTTGGTGCCGCGCCGCGGGGATGCGACACTCGCAAACTTCCGTTGGCGAAAGCCGGTAATCGCGCTGATCGATAAAGGTACGCGCAGCGGCCTGGAGCTCTTCGCCTACTCCCTCAGGCAGAATGCCATCCCGCTGGTCGGTGAACGGACGGCGGGCGCCCTGCTCGCAGGCCGCGCCTATGTCTTGCCGGATGACAGTCTGCTCGAACTCGCGGTTTCCGATGCGGTGATCGACAACGACCTTCGGCTCGAAGCTGTTGGCATCGAGCCGGATATTTCGGTGGCGTCGCCGCTTGCCTATGCGGCAGGAAGGGATCCACAGCGGGAGGCGGCGGTCAACGAGATGGCCAGGATGCTCGCCGCCGGTAAAAATGGCCGGATTTCCGCGCCACTCGACCCAGCGCTGACACGCTAGTCCGCGCAATGTTCATGCCCCAGGCGCGTCACGCCAAAGCCTCGAGCGCAAGCGCGCTCTAGCGGCTAACACGTACCGGCGACGACTGTCGCGGTCGAGCGCAATTCGACTTTGCCCGCCCGGATCGACTGCCGGGCAAGATCCAGAACCTCAGCCTTGATACGCTCCCGCGTTGCAATATCCGCCTGGCCCAATCCCGCGACCACGGGTGCGGCGATTTCGGTCATGAAGGTCCAATAGTCTTCGGGCGTGTCGTGAACCATCGTGGTCGTGACCTCTTCCTCACGGACGTCTCGCAGGCCCGCGTCAGTAAAGACGGCAGTCATCAGGCCCTCGGGCGCACAGCGGAACAGGCCGGGGGCTCCCGCCGGCGGTTTCGGCATTTCCACGTGGCGCGCAATGGTCGACATGATCGTCGTTGCCCAGATGTTCTTGTCAGGCGAGGCCCAGACGGCAGCACAAACACGTGCACCCGGTTTCGCGACCCGCTTCAATTGTTCGGCTGCTGCCGCAACATCAGGGAAAAACATGAAGCCGAACCGGCAAAGAACAGCGTCGAACGTCGCGTCCGCGAAAGGCAATGCACCGGCCTCGCAGATCCTGGTTTCAAAATTCGTCAGACCGCGGTTCCTGGCGTTTTCGCTCGCCACCTGAAGCATGCGCTCGGATAGATCCGTGACGGTGACGCGCCCGTTCGGGATCGAGGCGGCGACGGTCAGTCCCGGCTCGCCTGTCCCGGCAGCGACGTCAAGCACCTGATCGCCGTCTTTGATCGCTGCTTGGCGGATCATCGCCTGGCCGAAGGGGGCAAGCCAGCCGAGAACGAGAGCGTCCCATTTCTTCCAGCCGGCTGAAAAGCGGTCCCAGGTTTCTCTTTGCTGATCGCGGATTTGATCGAGATGCGCGGACATACTGGTTCCTCCCTTGGAGCCGTTTTTCGACCTCGTTTGGCGAAACTATGAACCCGCTTTCGGATGGTACAAATCAATTTTGCGCCGGGATACGAGGGCCTTTGTGACCGCGGTTACATGTGAGCTTAGACAATCCGCTCTAGGGTGAGAGCGTAAGGCACGCTATATTCCAAGTAAAGATACCGGGAAGGAGAGATTCGCACCGATGTCGAACCGGACGAACGTCAAGAATAGCGGCCGGATAGAGCCCAGCGACGAACAATCCCTCGGTGATCAATTGCGGATGATGCATCGGGCTTTCATGGCCTCGCCGCTACGCAACAAGATCATTTGGCTCAGCATAACCATCGTCGTTGTCATCGTTGTGACAGCCTTCGGCCAGATCATCCTCAATCGATGGTACAAACCGTTCTACGACACGCTCGAGCGACGCGACCTGCCCGCCTTTCTTCATCAGTTGGTCGTCTTCGCCCAGATCGCTGGCGTGCTTCTCGTCCTCAACGTCCTGCAAACCTGGCTCGGACAGGTCATCAAGCTGCGCCTGCGCGAGGGCCTGACGGAAGATCTCATAACCGAATGGATGCGCCCCTCGCGCGCGTTTCGTCTGGCGAACGCCGGCGCAATCGGCATCAACCCGGATCAACGCATCCATGAGGATGCACGCCACCTGACCGATCTGTCAGCCGGGCTTTCAATCGGGCTTTTCCAATCGGGTATTTTGCTGGTGAGCTTCATCGGCGTGTTGTGGTCGCTGTCCGACGGCTTCGTCTTTCATGTGTCTGGCTACGCCTTCGCCATTCCCGGCTATATGGTCTGGGCCGCCATTCTCTATGCAGGCACGGCCTCGTGGCTAAGCTGGCTGGTCGGCCGTCCGCTGGTGGCGCTGAACGGTGAACACTATGCCCGTGAGGCGGCGCTGCGCTTCTCGCTGATGCGCGTTAACGAGCATATCGAGGCGGTGTCTCTATCTTCAGGCGAGGCCAATGAAAAGAAGCGCTTGCAGCGCGATCTCGCCTCGGTGCTCGAGATCAGCTACGGCCTGTTGCGCGCGGTGACACGCCTGACCTGGGTGACGGGCAGTTATGGCTGGATCACGGTCGTTGCCCCGATCGTCATTGCGGCGCCGGTTTACTTTGCCGGCGACCTGAGCTTCGGCGGGCTGATGATGGCGGTCGGTGCCTTCAACCAGGTGCATGCGTCGTTGCGCTGGTTCGTCGACAACATCGGCGCGATCGCCGACTGGCGTGCCACGCTGTTACGCGTTGCCGCCTTCCGTTCCGCATTGCTGATGACCGACGAAAGGCACGAGGGCGACAAACGTATCGACTTCAAGACGTCGGAAACGTCGCAGATGAGTTTCGACAATATCGAAATCGTCTCGCCGACGGGCTGCATCACGCTGCGGGAGCAGAGCGTGACAATCGATCCGGGCGAACGGGTGCTTGTCACCGGTGCGCCCGAGGTGGAGAAGGCGCCGTTCTTCCGGGCGATCGCTGGCCTTTGGCCCTGGGGTCACGGCCGCATTGCACTGCCGGTCGATGATGGCCTCGCCTTCGTTCCGAAGTCACCTTACTTCCCGCCCGGGACCCTGGGCGAAGTTCTCGCCTATCCAGGTCCAGCCGATAGCTACAGCAAGGGTGAACTTGCATCGGTGCTCTCCAAGGTCGGGCTTGGTCGCCTCAGCGGCCGGCTTGACCAGGATGCGCGAAAGCAGATGAACCTCAGCGAAGCGGAACAGCGCCTTTTGGCGATTGCCCGGCTCAGCTTGCACAAGCCGCGGTGGCTGATCATAGACGAGGCGCTCGACACGCTTGAGGACGACGCCTACCAGCGCGTTCTGAAATTCATGGACGAAGAACTCCAAGGTGTCGCGATCGTCAATATCGGACGCACCGAACGCGGCAATGACTTCTTCACCCGCGTGCTGCACCTCGACAAGAACCCGGCAGGCAATACGCTGCGGCGACTGCAGCCAAGGAGCCTTCAGCCCGTCGATCCGCAATTGGTGGATTGAAGCAAGCGAGCCATTCGGAAGCGCCAGTAACGCATTGAGGAAAATAGAAAACCGCGCATTCGTCGAATGCGCGGTTTTGCCTTACCTAGCGTAAGTTTCCTTAGCGCGCCCGCAGCTTCATATGGCGGTTCACGTCCTTGTAGAGCAGATAGCGGAACTTGCCCGGACCACCGGCGTAGCAGGCCTGCGGGCAGAAGGCGCGAAGCCACATGTAGTCGCCGGCCTCGACCTCGACCCAATCCTGATTGAGCCGGTAGACCGCCTTGCCTTCGAGCACGTAAAGGCCATGCTCCATGACGTGTGTCTCGGCGAAGGGAATGATCGCGCCGGGCTCGAACGTGACGATTGTCATGTGCATGTCGTGGCGCAGGTCCGCCGGATCGACGAAGCGCGTCGTCGCCCACTTGCCGTCGGTGCCAGGCATCGGCGACGGGGTGATTTCGGCTTCATTGGTGAAGATGGCTTCCGGCACAGGCAAGCCATCGACATACTCATAGGCCTTGCGCACCCAATGGAAGCGAACCGGCGCTTCGCTTCCATTGCGAACGCTCCAGTTGCTGGCCGGTGGAATGAAGGCGAAGCCGCCCGGCTGCATCTTGTGCGCCTTGCCGTCGAGCGTAACGGTCAGTTCGCCTTCGACGACGAAGATCGCGCCCTCGGCTCCCTCGTCCAGTTCGGGCTTGTCGCTGCCACCGCCCGGAGCGATTTCCATGATATATTGTGAAAATGTTTCAGCAAAACCGGAGAGCGGACGGGACAATATCCACAGCCGGGTTTTATCCCAGAACGGCAGATAGCTGGTGACGATATCCATCATCGTCCCCTTCGGAATAACGGCATAGGCTTCGGTGAAGACCGCGCGATCCGAAAGGAGTTGGGTTTGCGGCGGGTTGCCGCCATGCGGCGCATAGTAACTACGGTTGGTCATATCTTCCTTCAGTCTGCTGGCAGGCACCGCCTCCTCTTATCAGCGGTGCAATTGGTTCGTTTGAGCGTCAAAGCAAGGCGGTGCGAAGATCGCGGGGCTGATCCTTCTCCTCGTCCAGATCCAGTTCCGCTTCCACATGGTTCAGGTGTTCGGCCATTTCCTTGATCGCGCTCGCGACATCGCGCGCTGCGATGTGTTCGACTACGGCCAGATGTTCGTCCGGCCCGCAATTGTGAAGGTGGTTCGAACGGTACATCGCGGTGATCAAGGATGTACGGGAGACCAGGTCGCGCAGAATGCCGAAGAGAAAGGCCGAGCCCGAGAGTTCCGCGAGCAAAAGGTGAAAACCGCCCGAAAGCCGAACGATATCAGAGAGATTGCCGGATCGGCCGGCAATGCGCTCTTCCTCGATATGGCCTCGCAACCGGACGATATCCTTGGAGTTGGCGCGTTCACACAAGCGCTCGACGACGCGCTGCTCGATGGCCCGGCGGGCAACGAAGACATCGCGCGCCTCATCGACGGAGGGCTCGGAAACGAAGGCGCCGCGGTTCGGCATGATCGTCACCAGGCCGTCGCGCTCCAGCGCGGTCAGTGCCTGTCGGATGCGGGCCCTGCTGACGGAGAATATTTCGGCAAGTTGCTCTTCTTTCAAGCGCGTTCCCGGCCGTAGCCGCCGCTCTGCAATCGCAAGCCAGATCTTCTCGCAAATGATCGCCGTCGGAGCACCGGCGGCTTCGTCCGCGTTGTACATGAAATCTCCCTTAGCCGTTCGCTTACTCTCGCCGTGCGGCGCTCAAAGTCAATTCCATCAGCTGCAGTTAGATATTGACTACAAAATTGTAGACAATATTGTGTACCGCAACTTGATGTGCAATGGCAACTGCTTAAACACGACCGCGCGACCGGCCCGAAGCCGGGGCGCGATGCCACTTGAGAGCCCCGATGGACCTTAATTTCACTGAACTGCCGGACCAGGAGAGGGGCGTGATGCGCACTCTGGACACCACGGCCGACGTCCCCTTCGCACCCGTCCTCCGGAAAACGAGCTGATCCATGCGTCTCCTGCTCATCAACCCGAATTCCACTCGCTCCATGACCGAACAGGCGCATCGCAGTGCGGAGCGCGTCGCAGCACCTCATACCTTACTGGAGTCCATTAACCCTACGTCAAGCCCGGCCAGCATTGAAGGGCATGCCGACGAAGCCATGGCCGTACCGGCGATGCTCGCAGAGATTCGTAAGGGCGAGATGCGCGGCGTCGACGCCTATGTCATCGCCTGCTTCGATGACCCGGGCCTTGGTGCTGCGCGTGAGATCGCACGTGGTCCGGTGATCGGCATCTGTCAGGCGGCCGTGCAAGTGGCGATGAACATCGCGACCCGCTTTACGATCATCACCACCCTGCCCCGTTCCGTGCCGATCATCGAGGATCTGGCTGACGCCTATGGTGCCGGTCATCGCTGCCGCAAGGTCCGTTCGGTGGACATGCCGGTGCTGGCGCTGGAAGAGGACCTCGCCCATACCGAGGAGATGCTGGTGCAGGAGATCCTCAAGGCGCGGCAGGAAGATGGTGCTGAAGCAATCATTCTCGGCTGCGCTGGCATGTCAGAGCTCTGCGACCGCCTGAAGGCGCGCACCGGCATGCCTGTCATCGACGGCGTGACCGCTGCGGTGAAGCTAGCCGAAGCGCTGGTCGGCGGCGGCTATGCCACCTCAAAGGTCGGCGCCTATGACTATCCCCGTGCCAAGGAAAACCCGGCCTGCAGGCTGGCTGACGTCGCCGGCTAAATCTTAAGCCTTTACGGGCCACCGGGCGGCACCCCGTCCGGTAGCGCTCGCGCTGGTGCCGATTGGCTAGATCAGCGCATCAAGGCGTCAAGCTGCTCCTGCAGCGTCGCCACCTTCTGCTCGAGCGCTTCCAGTCGTTCTTCGAGGGCGGATAGCGCCGAGCCACTCGGAGCCGAAGACACCACAGCCCTCTCGGCAGCCGGCTGCTCGACTTCACCGCACAGCAGATGCGCGAAGCGGTCCTCGCGCTGACCGGCGCCTCGGTTCAATTGAACGATCAGTGGCGGCCGGCGGCCCATCATCAGATCGAGATTGTCCTTCAGCTCCTCGATCGAGGAGAACCGCGCCATGCGCTCGCTGCGTGCCCAGAGCTCGTAAGCGGTCTGCGGACCGCGAAGAAGCAGAAGACCCAGCATGACGATCTGCGGCGAGGTCAGCGAGAAGCGGTTGGCTACCAGGTGCTCGTAGCGCTCGACCCTGGACGCAAACGCCTGGCGGACCAACCCCTTCTGCGCCAGCGACGAGAGCGCGCGGTGGACGTCAACCTGTTCGACCGCCATGACGGGATCGCGGGCCGTCTTCTGGTTGGCGGCTGCATGCGCCGAATTGAGCGTCAGCGGGTAGACGTCGGGCGTCGTTTCCTTCTTCTCGATCAGGCAGCCGAGAATGCGGGCTTCAACGGCATTGAGGATGGGGAAATCGGTGTCGGAGGTCGTGTTCATAAGCCAACTCTTCAAATCAACGCATTCGATCCCAACCGAGCCCCCCAAGCGGAGTGCAGCCCGGCTTTCGGCCCCTACCCTAACGTGAGTGTCGAAGCCCGGAAATGGTCATCGGTCTATTTCGTTGAATTCCGGTTAGCACCGTAGCATTCGCCTGACGACAGGGATACGAAACACGGTCGTCCGCAATTCGGGTCGCCTGAACATCGGCCGAAAAAAGAGGCTCCGCGACTGACACGACACGGAGCCCAAGGCTTCAGGGAACTCGATGTGTCAGGCCGCGTGGATCGCCTTCGCCGTCTCTTCGATGCGGTGGCAGGCGGCACGCGAACCGTCGGCGAAGTTGCGCATTTCCGGCCGTTCGCTCTTGCAGCGCTGGTCCGCAAAGGGGCAGCGTGGATGGAACGTGCAGCCGGACGGCGGATTGAGCGGGCTCGGCACCTCGCTGGCAGCGATACTGCGCCCACGCTTCGGATGGGTAATGTCCGGGATCGTCTCAAGCAGCAGTTGCGTGTAGGGATGCCGTGGATTGGCGAAGAGCGTTTCGGTGTCCGCCTCTTCGACGATGCGCCCGAGATACATCACCGCGATACGGTCCGACATGTGGCGCACCACGCTCATGTCGTGGCTGATGAAGAGATAGGTCAGCCCCATCTCGTCCTGCAGTTTGCGCATGAGGTTCAGGATCTGGGCCTGGACCGACACGTCAAGGGCCGAGGTCGGCTCGTCGCAAACGAGGAACTCCGGCTCGCCGGCAAGCGCCCGTGCGATCGATATGCGTTGGCGCTGGCCGCCGGAGAATTCATGCGGAAACTTGGTTCCGTCCGAAGGCGCGAGGCCGACGATCGTCAGCAGTTCGCCGACACGCTCCATGATCTCCGCTTCCGAATTGCGAAGCTTCAGCTCGCGCAGCGGCTCGGCGATGATGTTGCGCACGCGCCAGCGCGGATTGAGGCTGGCATAGGGATCCTGGAAGATCATCTGCGCCGAAAGCGGTTGCCCGTTCTTGCCGGGCGCAAACCGTACCTCGCCTTCGCTCGCCCGGTAGAGACCGGTGACGAGCCGCGCGACCGTCGACTTGCCGCAGCCGGATTCGCCGACGAGGCTGAGGCAGCCGCCCATCGGCACCCTGAAACTGATGTCGTCCACCGCCCGCACGAACTGCTGCGGCTTGCGCTCGATCACCCGGTTGAGCCAGGGCGCGGAAACATCGAAATTGCAGGTCAGGTCGTTGACCGTCAGGGCATCACTCATAGAACTCCTCCTGCATTGAGCCAGCAAGCAGCAACGCCGCTGCCGACCGGGGCCGGCTCGGGACGATCCTTGCGGCAGCGCGGCCCCGCCTCAGGGCAACGCGGGTTGAAGGCGCAGCCGGTCGGGATTGCGTTCAGCCGCGGCATCGAACCGTCGATCTGGTTCAGGCGCTCGACGCGACGGCCGAGTGCCGGGATCGAGCCCATCAGACCGCGGGTATAGGGATGACGCGCATTCTTCAGCACGTCGCCGACCGGACCGATCTCAACCAGCCGTCCGGCATACATGACCGCGACACGGTCGGCGGTCTCTGCGATGACGCCCATGTCGTGGGTGACCAGCATGACCGCGGTTCCATGATCGTCGCAAAGACGGCGGAGCAGCGAGGTGATCTGCGCCTGGATCGAGACGTCGAGTGCCGTCGTAGGCTCGTCTGCAATGATCAGCTTCGGCTCGGCGGCGAGCGCGAGCGCAATGACGACGCGCTGGCGCATGCCGCCCGAGAACTGATGCGGATAGTGGTCGTAGCGCGCTTCAGGCGCCGGAATGCCGACCTCCTTCAGAAGCTGGATGGCGCGCGCCTTGGCGTCGGCCTTGGAGAGCTTCAGATGGAGGCGGATTGTTTCGACGAGCTGCGCGCCGATGGTGAAGAGCGGGTTGAGCGAGGTCAGCGGATCCTGGAAGATCGCGCCGATCTGGCGGCCACGCACGTTCTGCATCTCCTTGTCGCCGAGCTGGTCGATGCGGCGGCCGGCGAGCCAGACCTCTCCGCCGGAGATACGGCCGGGCGGCTCCAGCAGTCCCTGGACCGCAAGGCCGGTCATCGACTTGCCGGCGCCGGATTCGCCGACGACGCCGAGGATCTCGCCCGGGCGAATGCTGAGCGAAACGTCTGAGAGTGCCGAAACCGTGCCATGGCGCCCGGGGAATTCGACGCAGAGGCCGCGAACGTCAAGCACGGCCGATGAAGCAGTTTCCGTCATCGCGGCACCTCCAGAGGGTAGCTCGGCGGGAAGATCTCGCTGACCGGCGGGTGACCCCAGCTTCTTTCGGGATATTTGGCGATCAGACCATCGAACTGCGCCTGCGCCTTTGCGCGCGCCTCGTTCATATCGAAGCCTGCCACTTCGCCGTCACGCATCGACAGACGGCCATCGACGAAGACCGCCTTGGTGACGCGTCCCGAACCGCCGACCACCAGCGTGGTGATCGGATCGACCGCCGGTGCCATGTGGTGGTCCATGAGATCGAAGACCGCGATGTCGGCCCGAGCACCCGCTTCCAGGCGGCCGAGATCCGACCGGCCGAGGGCCTTGGCGCCGCCAAGTGTCGCGGCGTCGAAGAGATCGGCACAGCTGACGGCGCCCGGATCGTTTTCGACCACGCGGCAGGTGATCAGGCCGACCAGAAGGTTCATCAGCATGTCCGGCGGTGTCGTGTCGGTGCCCATGGCGATGTTGACGCCGCGGGCCTTGACGGAGCGGAACGAATTCAGCGTGCTGCCGCCGCGAGCCGAAACCAGCGGGCAATGGACGATGCTGACGCCGTTTTCGGCATAAAGACGCAGATCGTTATCGGTCGCCTGAGTAGCATGCGGCGCAATCAGCCGGTCGCTGAGGAAGCCGAAGCTTGCCAACCACTCCGGCGCCGTCTTGTCGTGCAAGCGGCGAACGGTATCGACTTCCATGGTGCCCTGCGCCGCATGCAGGCGGATCGGACAATCAAGGTCGCGCGCCGCGTCGGCAGTGCGGATCAGAAGCTTCTCGGTGCAGGTTTCCACCCGGTCCGGAGCCAGCAGCCCCTTGACCAGGCCACCGTGACGCCCTTCGTGCTCGCGGATGAAGCCGATGGCATCCTCGAGGCCCTTCAGGCCCCTTGCTTCGTCGAAGATCGCTTCGAGCTGGCCCGGCGCCGTCACCATCATGCCGCCGGCGCGATAGGCCGGGCTCAGATAGACGCGCAAACCCAGATCGCCGGCCGCGTCGGAAGCGGCGGCGAACTCCGCGACGGTCTCGCCCCACTCGCGGTAGAAGAGCGAGGCGATCGGGGCTGCCGTGGTGATACCGTTCAGGAGAAGCTGAGCGAAGGCAAAGCGCTTCTGGAACGCCAGTTCCTCCTGCGTGTACATCTCATAGGGCCCGCGCTCGATATAGGAGCGCGGCCAGACGCGACCCTTGGCCCAACCGGGCTGATGGTCGATCGAAAGGATCGTCGTGTCGAGATCCGAAAGTGCATCGAGGTCGATCAGGCCGGGGCTGATCATCGCGGCCCCGAGATCGATCCGCCGAGCTACGTCGCCTTCGAAGTGTGGCCCGACATAGAGCAGCGTGCCGCCTTCAATGACGACCTCACCGTTCGGGATCAGCCGGTGCGAACCGTCCCGGTGACCGAGCACCCATTGCGCCGTCAGAAGCGTGCGTCCCTCGGGACGTTGGCCAAGTGTCAAATCCTTGATGGTGTTCATGGGATTGCTACCTCCGCAATACCGTTTCGAGCGACGACACGTCCGCGCTTGACGACCAGCGGCCGCGGCGCGACGTCGACGACGGCATGGGCCAGCGTCTCGCCGGTGAGCAGGGTGAAATCGGCGTCGCAGCCGACGTCCAGGCCGTATCCCCTAATGTCCATGACCTCGGCGCCCCCCTTGGAGCAGACATGCAGCGCATGTTCGAGATCGACGTCACGGCGCAGGCCATTCTTCATGCCGAGGATGCGGGCGCGGTCCATCATGTCGGGCTGTCCCCACGGACCCCAGGTATCGCGGATGCCGTCGCAGCCGGCCGCGACCTTGACGCCGGCGTCCTTCAAACGGAGGATCGACGGCACGGTCGAAGACGGTGAGCCGGTCGTGACGATACGGATATCGAGCTCGGCAATCTGTTCGATCAGGCCGGCGACGCGCAGGTAATCCGGTGCTCCGAGCGCGAAGGCGTGACTGATCGCCACCTTGCCCTGCATGCCGAGCGCGCGGATGCGCTCGAACATCATCTCCATGCTGAAGGCACCGAGTTCGCCCTGCTCGTGCAGATGAATATCGATTGGCTTTGCATGTTTGTCGGCAAGGCCGAAGATCGCGTCGAGGTGTCCCTTCGGGTCCCAGTCGATGCCGCAGGGATCAATGCCGCCAAGGACTTCCGCGCCATTGCTCAGAGCCTGGTCGAGGAGCTCGACCGTGCCCGGACGAGTGACAAGGCCCGACTGCGGGAAGGCGACGATCTCGATGTCGATGATGCCCTCAAGCGCCTTGCGGGTCTCGACGATGCCTTCCATCAGCCTAAGCCCATGGGTCGTGTCGATGTCGACGTGGCTGCGGATGTGGCTTGCGCCGTTGGCCGCGAGCATGATTGCCTGACGCATGGACTGGCGGTGCGGCTCGATGCCGATTTCGAGCCGCTGCTCGCGCTCGAAGTCGATGCGTTCGCGCAAGCTGGCAGACTTGGCGTTCACATGCCAGGGCATGCCCCAGACCGACTTGTCGAGATGCGTATGGGCTTCGACGAGACCAGAGATCACGATATGGCCGTTGCCGTCCTCGGTTGCTACGCCTTCAGCGGAAAGACCTTTGCCGAAGGCCGCGATCTTGCCGTCGCGCACGAGGATATCGGTCGCTTCGCCGGCGTTGGGCCTGACGTTACGGATCAGGAGATTGGACATTATTCACCTCAATTTCGGATTGAGCGCATCGCGCAGCCAGTCACCGAGCAGGTTGACGGAGACCACGAGAAGGCAAAGCTGGACGACGGGGAAGAGCACGACCCACCATACGCCCGAAAACAGGAACTGGTTGCCGAGGCGGATGAGCGTTCCAAGGCTCGGCTGGCTCGGCGGCATGCCGATGCCGAGGAAGGAAAGCGTCGCCTCCGTCAGGATCGCCATGCCGAAGTTCAAGGTCGCCGCGACCAGGATCGGCGTCAGCGTGTTCGGCAGGATGTGCTTCAGCATGATGCGCCGCGCCGGCGTTTTCAAAAGACGCGCGGCCTGGACATACTCCTTGCCGCGCTCGACGATCGTCTGGGCACGGACGGTACGGGCATATTGCACCCAGGCGCTGAGCGTAATCGCCAGCACCAGCACGGCGGCAGAACCGACGTCCCTGAGTTCCGGCGGCAGCATCTGGCGCGCGACGGCGCTGACGAGGATCGCGATCAGGATCGTCGGGATCGAGAGGAGCACATCGCCGATGCGCATCAGCAGATTGTCGATGAAGCGCCCGAAATAGCCGGCGACGAGCCCGAGGCTCAAACCCACGGCCAATGAAAGGACGACCGAGGCGACGCCGATCAGGATCGAGATGCGCGAGCCATAGAGAATGGCCGAAAGCATGTCGCGGCCTTGGGTGTCCGTGCCGAGCACGTAAGGCCATTGGCCGTCGGCCTCCCAGATTGGCGGCAACTCGGAATTCCAGAGCTCGAGCTGGGCCGGATCGAACGGGTTCTGGGGCGCAATCAGCGGCGCGGAAAAGGCGGTCACGATCAGGAAGGTGAGGATGACCGCGCCGATGATCGCCGACGGCTTGTGGGTGAAGGACCACCAGAGGTCGCTTTGGCGCCAGCGGGCAAGCCGCGAGGGCCGGCGTGGCGGTGTGGTTTGCTGGACGTGATCTGTCATGGCAGCGACCTCAGCGGGTGGCATCGCGCAACCGCGGATCGATGACCGCATAGGCGATATCGACGAGCGTATTGAGCGTGACGAAGATGAAGGAGACGATGCAGAGATACCCCGCCATGACAGGCATATCGAGGAAGGTCACCGCCTGAATGAACAGCATGCCCATGCCCGGCCACTGGAACACGGTTTCGGTGATCAGCGCGAATGCGATCAGCGAGCCGAAGTTCATCGCCGTCATGGTGACGACAGGCATCAGACAGTTGCGGAGCGCGTGGCGGAAATAGATCCGCCAGCGCGGCACGCCGCGGGCACGTGCGAATTTGACGAAGTCCGAGCGCAACACTTCCATCATCTCGGCGCGGACAAGGCGCATGACCAGAGTGATCTGGTAAAGCGCGAGCGCAAGGGACGGCAGAAGCAGGGACGCGCGACCCGAAGCCGTCAGCAAACCGGTGCTCCACCAGCCAAGCTGCACAACATCGCCGCGCCCGAAGGCGGGCACGAGGCCAAGCGTTACGGCAAAGACAAGGATCAAAAGGATGCCGACGACGAAGCTCGGCAACGAGACGCCGATGATACTGACGAATTGAAGCCCCTCGGAATACCATCGCCCGCGATGGATCGCAGTGATGACGCCAAGCGGAATACCGATCAAGAGCGACAGGACGGTTGCGACCAGCGCCAACTCCATCGTCGCCGGGAAGCGTTCGGCAATCAGCTTCATGACGTCCTGGCCGTTGCGGTAGCTGATGCCGAAATCGCCCTGTGCAGCGTTGACGACGAACCGTCCGAACTGGGTCACGAACGAATCGTTGAGCCCGAGCTTTTCGCGCAGCTCGATGCGGTCGGCCTGCGACATCTGCTCGTTGGCCATCAACTCCACCGGATCGCCGGCGAAGCGGAAGATCAGGAAGGCGAGCAGCGCAACGGCGAGCATGACCAGCACGGCATTGGCCAGTCGCTTGATGAGAAAGACAATCATTGGGTTTCTCGCTGAATGAGAAAGCCCGGCAGAGCGAACTCTGCCGGGGCAAGGAAACTCAATCGCCGATGCGCGTCAGCCAGTGGCGCGGCTTGTTGTCGGCGCGAATGGTGACGTCCGTGACGTTCTTGGACATCGCCCAGGCCATCGGCTGCTGGTGCAGCGGGATCATGATGACCTCGTCCTTGGCGAACTTCAGCGCCTCGGTTTCGATCGCCAGACGCTTGTCGTGATCCATCTCGACCGCGGCCTTCTTCACCATGGCGTCGAGTTCAGGATAGGACCAGCCGCCGTAGTTGGCGACGCCGGCGGCACCTTCGCGGGTCGAGAGAACCTGAACCAGGATCGAATAGGCATCGAGGGTTGGCTCGTTGGCCCAGCCGATCATGTAGGCGTCGGACTTGCCGCCGGCGCGCTTCGGCGCCTGAACCGCACGCGGGCCGATGTCGAGGGTCGGCTTGAGACCGACGCGCGACAGCATCGAAACGAGCGCGCTGCAGACGTCTTCCTCGTTGACGCTCTCGTCGTTCATGCAGACGAACGTGAACTCCTTGCCGACGGCGCCCGCTTCTTCGAGCAGCTTCTTGGAGAGTTCCGGATCGTAAGCGGTCGGCACGTCGAGCTCGGCGCTGTAGCCGGGGATCTCAGGCGCGACCATGGTGCCGGCGACATGCGACTTGCCGCGCATCACGCGCTTGAAGATGAGCTGGCGGTCGATCGCATGGTCGATCGCCTGGCGTACCTTGATGTTGTTGAAGAAGTTTTCGCGACCGTCGGCGAAGGTCTCGTGGCGGTTGAAGACCATGTGCACGGTGCGCAGGTCGGTGCGCTCGACGACCTTGATGTCCGGCGAGCTCTTGAGGCGCTCCAGATCCTGTACCGGGGCACCATCGGTGAGGTCGATCTCGCCCGAAAGCAGCGCTGCGACGCGGGTGGCGGCCGAGGTGATCGGCATGAATTCGATGCGGTCGAGATTGTGCTTCGGCGTATCCCACCAGCCGTCGTTCTTGATGAGAACCGTCTTGCTGTCTGGAACGCGGGATTCGACCTTGAACGGGCCGGTACCGTTGGTGTTGTAGGTGGCGTAGCCTTCGACCTTGGCGCCGACGTCGGTCGGCAGCTCGGACTTGTTGTCGACCAGCCAGTCCTTGTCGAACATGAAGATGTTGGTCATGTCGTTGAGGAACAGCGGGTTCAGCGAATTCACTTCGATGTCGACCGTGTAGTCGTCGACCTTGGTGGTCGAGACATAGGCCGGAATGTTGCCGCGCAGCGGCGAGGTCGGGTGGCTGACGCGGGCCATGGAGGCAACGACGTCGTCGGCGGTGAAATCGGCACCGTTCTGGAACTTCACACCCTTGCGCAGATGGAAGCGCCAGACCTTGTCCTTCACCATCTCCCAGCTCGTGGCGAGCGCCGCCTCGACCTTGAACTCCGGCGTATAGCGCGTCAGGCCCTCATAGACGTGGTTGAGGAAGGCCAGGTTCGAGGTGCTGCCGTAGGAATAGGGGTCGAGCGAGAAGATATCCCGCGGGCTTCCCCAGCGCAGCGTTTCGGCGGATGCCGAGGATGCGAGGACGGTAAATGCCAACCCCGCGAGGAGATGCTTTCTCAGTTTCATGTCGTTCCCTCTGTTTTCTCGTCAGTCGCCCGATGCCGGCGCTCTCGCCCACTCGTGAGCAAGCCACCCTAGATTTGAAGCTGTTGGCGACAATGTCAACTATTTTGTCGACAATTTTGTATGCATAAATGTTTAAAGTGGCATACGGTGTAAAAAGTGGGGATCGGTTCCCCCAACAAACAGTCTGGAAGACCGTGGTCGAGCAGCAACTATGAGGCGAATAAAATCTGTCGGAACGCCTGAAACGGGACGCCCGCCGATATCTTTCGATACCGACGGGCGAATGCGATTTGTCAGATTACTCGGTGCTTGGGCGCGTCAGCTCTCGCGGAACGCGCGGTTGACCTGATCCATCAGGGGCTTGACGAAATAGGAGGCAACGCTGCGCGCACCGGTGGTAATGAATGTCTCGACCGGCATGCCTGGCATTAGCGACACATTGCCAAGCCTTTGGATCTCCTCGGGCGAGATCGCGACGCGAGCGACGTAGTAGCTGGCGCCGGTCCGCTGGTCGACGGTGACGTCGGCGGAGACACGCTCCACAGCACCGTTGATCTCCGGCGTCGTCTTCTGGCTGAAGGCGGAAAAGCGCAGGATGGCGCGCTGGCCCGAATAGATCTGGTCGATATCCTGCGGCGCGACCTTGGCCTCCACCACCAATTTGCCGATGTCAGGAACGATCATCATGATCTGTTCGCCAGGCGCGACGACGCCACCCACCGTGTGGACGGCAAGTTGATGCACGATCCCGTTCTGCGGCGCCACGATATCGACCCGTTTCAACTGGTCTTCGGCCGCCACCTTGCGCTCGACGTACGCGCCGATGCGGGCATCCATTTCGCGGAGATCACTGCCGACCTCTTCCGCCCATTGCTCGTCGACCTGGATGATCTGCAGGGCCGTCTCGGCGATCTATTCATGCACGCCGGCGATCCCCGCGGTGAGGCGGCCAATCTCGCCGTCGATGTCGGTTGCCTGGCGTTCCAGCGTGCTGATGCGGCTTTTCTCCAGGAGGCCCATGTCGTGCAGGAAGACGTAGCGGTCGAGTTCGTCCTTGATCAGCACCCGCTCCCGCCCGCTTGCCGCGCGCTCCGCCTCCATGCCGCGGATTTCGTCGTTCAGCTGCTGCACGCGCCGTTCGAGCTGGCGCTTCTTGCTGTCGCGAACGTCGCGCCGGTTTTGATAAAGCAGTTCCTCCGCATGCATCATAGCTGCGATCTCCGGCTCACTGCCGCGTGCAGGGAGGGTCTCGGGAAAAGCCACGCGCTCACGACGGTCGCGCTCGCCTTCGAGCCTTGCCTTTCGCGCCGCGAACTGGTCGAGGCTCTTCAGGATGATCGCAAGATTGGCTTTCGTCATCGTCGCATCGAGACGCATGACCACATCACCGGCCCGGACCCGATCGCCGTCACGAACCATGAGCTCGCTGACGACGCCGCCCATCGGGTGCTGTCCCTTCTTCAGGCTGCTTTCGACAACAACCGAACCCTGCGCAATCACGGCGCCAACGATTTCAGTTCCGATGGCCCAGCCGCCGAAAAGCCCAACGAGCGTCGCGAAGCCGAGCGCGCCGACGATCAAATGCGTGCGGATCGAGCGCCGCAGTGTCTGCCAATCGTCCATGTCCATCATGCTTTTGCTGTTTGCACGACCTTGAGCGCACCGGGATTGCCCGGCGCCTGCCCCAAGACCTTCGAGAGAACCTCATCCTTCGGACCGAAGGCCTGCTGTTTGCCGGCGGCCAGCATCAGCACCTTGTCGGTGCAGGCAAGCTTCTGTATTCGGGCACCGTCACGCCGAACATCTCGGTATCGAGCGGGGTGACACCGCGCCTGACCACGGCTTCGACAGTCACTGAGGATTGATCTACGCCACGCGAGCGGTCCTAGGAAGCGGAAGAATGCGCGGTACAACTGCAGCATAGGCGTCGTACTCTGGGAACGCGCCCCGCAGCACCCGCTCTTCGTTGACCATGCGCCGGAGTTGCAGCAACCACTGGATGATACCCAGCGAGACCGACCAGACAGACAGATTGAGCATGATGAATCCGATGACTGCGATCTCTTCGGTTAGGTAAAGGGGATGGCGCACGATAGAATAGGGGCCACGGGTAACAAGCGTCCGAGCGTCCGGCATGATGCTGAAGGCCCGCCCAAGGAAGGCCAGAACACAGACCGATGCAAGCAGACCGATGATCGTTAGGGCAAGCCCGATCATTCTCGTGGTCGTCGATACATCCTCCTGCGGCAGATAACCAACCAGAGCGCCAACGATAAATGTGCCGGCCAGCGCCGTGACGTAGCCCTCTAGGTGATCGGTCGTGCGAACTGGCGGGAGGCGAGTAATCGTGACGGCGCACATCATGGCGAGGAACAGCAATGACGAAAGGCTGGCCAACACCATTACAAAATCGACTGACGCCAGATCGTCGCGCGCGAATGTATCCCGAAAGTAAGCCACTTTCCGGATCATCGCCGGCATGAAGTAGAGACAGATGCAGATCCTGCCGAGAATGTCGGCAAAGGCCAAATATCGGCTGCTCATAGGTTGCCCCCCAACTGGATTAATCGTTGGCGGCCAGTTTGGCACGGTTGCAGCAAATGGCAATCGCAACCTACTAAATTAGTAAATACGGAAAATTAACCGTGCATACTGCGGCGGATGCGGCTGACGATCTCGGAATGGCAGGATAGGCAGGCAAGCGCAGCGACGGCCATCAGCACCACACCGAGCGTCGTTGCTGGCATCGGGAGCGTCCAGTCGATCATGCCATGGGGCGATGGTCCCAGGCTGCTGGCTTCAGCCCTGCTTGCCCCGGCATTGGCGCTTATCAAAGCGAGGAGCGCAATATGGGCGTGAACGAAGCGCGTCCGAAGATTGCCGTTAGGATGGCGGGCGAGAAATACGCCGACGACGGCCATGGATACCAAGGCGGCCATAAGGTGCCACGCCTCCACGCCCGGAATGCGAAGCAGCAGAAACATGGGCAGTCGCAACACCGGCCGCATCGTCAGGTACAGCCACCAAGTGAGCGGGCTGGACGGGAACAGGGCCAGAAGGATCATGCTGGCCGCGAATATTGCGCCCGCCGCATAGACGAACGTCGGCCCGAGCCGGACGAACACCAGAACCAAGGCACGCATATCCTTACCTCCTTCAGCGGGTCGCAGGGTTCCGTCCTGAATATTCGCGGATGCTTGTGCAAGCCTTACCGTCACATCAGCGCAATGTAAACGTGTGTCGCCCCGCTGTCACGCCGGGCTTCTTCCCCGCCCTATGAGGTGAACCGTGCCCACACCGCCAGTGCCTGACTAAGTCATCCGGCAAACGCTGGATGCGATGGAGAAGTGCGGCGGCAATCAATGTGCCGCCTCCGAAATGCTCGGGATCAGCCGAAGCGGGGTGCAAGGCCATATGAGGATGGCAGCGCGGCGCGGGATGCTATCTCCGGGCAACGCCACCGAAGTCATGGAAGGCTTCGAGATCACCCGGATCCAGACCGGGCCACGCGGCACCACAGTCGAGCAAAAGCCCGAGCCGGGCAAACCCTTCGAGATGCCCGAGGGGCACCGGATCAAGGGCGTCTCGGCGTTCATCGATCCCGACGGCCGGGCGCTCAGGCAACGTTCTGGACGTCGACACGCGCTATTCGAAGTGCCTTGAGACGGTCTGCGACCTCATGGCCGAATCGAGCGAGCTGATCGCGTCGAAGCACCGGAACGTCCAAGCCGTCTTCAAGCCGGGCAACCACGACGAGAACAGCACCGTCGGCATCCGCCAGGCGCTTCGCATGTACTGGCGCGACAATGATCGCGTTTCGGTCTGCACAAGCCCTGATGCTTTCTACTGGCGCCGTTTCGGGGTGAACCTCATCGGCGGCACGCATGGGGACAAGGCGAAGATCCCCGACCTTCCGTTGATCATGGCGAACCGTCGGAAAGACGACTGGAGCGCCACGGCGACCCGGTACATCCACACCGGTCACATTCACCACGACACCGAGCGCGAGATCGGCGGCGTCCATGTCTATTCGCACCGGGCTCCTGTGGCTCAGGACGCCTATCACGCATGGCACGGCTATCTGAGTGGCCGGTCCATGAAGAGCTATACCTATCACATCGACCGGGGCTCCCGCTGGCACTCCGAAGTCGAGATTTCATGAGGCTGCAATGGCCCGCTACCACATCAGAGTCACGAAGAACGAAGACGGCACCATCCGCCGAGAGCTTATGGCCGGCGACGTCAAAGTCTGCGACGTCACCAAGACCGACATCATCGAAATGCTGATGCAGTTTTCCAGTAAGCTCCGGTACGACTGAGGCCCCCCCTTGAAGCTGATCCCGAACGCAGGGCGCACACTGCTGCGCTCCTCGTCGATCTGGTGCGTCTACGCGGCGGGCGCGTTTGAGGTGGTGCCGGAAATCATCCCCTACGTCGCCGACTACCTGCCGCGCTGGCTCGTCATCCTCACGCTGGTCCTGTCGATCGTGTTCCGCGTCATCCCGCAGAAATCCCTTTCAGGAGACCGATCCAATGCCGATCAATGAGATTGTCGCCACGAAGCGCGGCAAGGCGGCAATCGCCGCGGCCATCATCGCGGCAGTCACTTCCGGCTGGACCGCTTTCACCGAATCCAAGGGTGAGACGCCGCAGACCGTCCGGGCAGCGATAGCCCAAGGCATCACGCCGGCCCCGGTCCAACTCGCGATCGAAAGGCTGATCAAGCCATGGGAAGGTGTTCACCTCTCGGCGTACCTCGATATCGTCAACGTCCCGACGATCTGCTGGGGCGAGACCAAGGGTGTCCGGCTCGGCATGACGAAGACGACGCCGAGTGCGAGGCGATGCTGAAGTCCCGCGTCATCAACGACTACTACCTTCCGCTGGTCGACGGCGTGAAGGGCTACACCGCCGCACCCGATAGCGTGCAGGCGTCGCTACTGTCAGGCGCCTATAACTTCGGCGTCGGCGCGGCCAAGGAGTCCACTGCCGCCAAGCGGATCGGCGAAGGGAAGTATCGCGAAGCTTGCGAAGCCCAGACCGCCTTTAACAGGGCCGGCAGGAAGATCGTCCGCGGGCTGGTCAACCGTCGCGAGATGGGAGGCGCGCAGCGCCTCGGCGAAGCGGAACTCTGCGTGTCGGGGCTCTGACATGTTCGGCGTCATCGAATCTTTCAAGGGCGCCTTCTATGGCGCTCTGGGTGCGGCTGCGGCTCTGGCCGTCTCAAGGGCTTACGACAAGCTGATCGACGACCCTCTCGTCAGGCGCGAGGCGCTATCAGGCTACGTCCTGAAAGCCGAGAGGGACGCTTTAGCCTCCAGACTGAGCGAGGAACATCGTCGAGCCCGCGAGACAGCCCAAGCCCTCGAAGAACACCGAAAGCGCCTCAGCGCCTCACAGCGGGCGGAGAAAGAGGCAGCCGAAAAGCTGGAATCGGAGATCTCCGAAAATGAGCGCCTTCTGGAAGAGAGTGGCGGTGCCTGCCGTCTTGATCAGCGTGCAAAACATGAGCGGATGTCACGTGCCTGTCAGCTTTGCCGACAATGATGTGCGGCGCCGCCAGGTGGCGGCAATCAAAGGCAGCAGAACGGATCATATGTCGATCACCCAGTTGAGAGCCTTTCATATCGTCGCGCAATCCGGCGCGTTTTCTCAGGCCGCGCGCGGCATGGCGATCAGCCAGTCCACCCTCTCGTCCCATGTCCGCGAACTCGAGGCCCATTGCGGTCTCAATCTCTTTGAGCGAAAGCCACGCGGTGTCTGCCTCAGCGCCGATGGCGAGCGCCTGTTCGAAATCACCTCGCGCGTGTTCACGGCCGAGAAGGAGGCGAATGCATTCCTTCGCGGCGAGGCGGGTTCGAATGGCGGGCATTCGCGCGTCGCGGCCGACGGCCCGATCCTGGCGGTGCCGATCCTGTCGCGGCTAAAAGTCGACCGGCCGAAACTGACCTTCTCGATCGCGGTCGACAATTCCGCCCGCGTCATCGACCAGATCCTCGACTACCGGGCCGATGTTGCGATCACCGCGCAGACGCCAGACGATCCGCGCCTTTATGGTGTTCATTTCCTCAGCATGCGGATCGGGCTATGCGTACCCGTCGGCCATCCGCTTGCCGAGCACGACGGCGTGAAGATGAGGAGCTGGAGGGCATGTCCTTCGTCATGCGCGAAAGGGGGTCACGCACACGCGAGATCTTCGAAAGGAACCTCGCCGAACACGGCACCACCGTGCAGCAGATCGTCGAGATCTCGTCGCGCGAAGGGGTGCGCGAAGCGATCGCCAACGGTGTCGGTTGCGGCGTCGTCGCCGACCTCGAATTCGGCCACGATGCCCGTCTCGCCTACGTGCCGATCGACGACGCCCGCGAACTCATCGACGAATATGCCATCTGCCTTGCCGAGCGCCGGCACCTGCCGCTGATCCGCGGATTTATCGACGAAGCGGGCCGATTGCGGCCGGACGACAGCGAGGCGGTCTTCGCGACGCCGCTGCCGGGCGCATTTCCCGACACGCACGATCGCAAAACGACCTGGCCGACCACACAATAGTGACGGTCAGCGCACTTGGATCACGCGATTCCGGGCGGAAATCCACTTCACATTTTTCCCGGAATTGCTCGAGCGCTATGCCGCGCCGCGAAAGGTGGAGAGGAAGGACGTCAGGTTGTCCGATAACGCATCGCAGAGATAACCGCCTTCCTGTACGATCGCGGTCGGAAGGCCGAGGCCCGCGATCGCCTCACCAATCCGGGCAAAGCCCGGAGTAGAGACGGAGAGCCCCCCGAAAGGATCGCCTTCGAAGGCATCCAGGCCGAGCGCGACAACCAGCGCGTCCGGCGCGTAAGCGCGGATGCGGCGGAAGGCGACGTCGAGCGCGGCGAGAAATTCCGCATCGCCGGATTTGCGTTCGAGCGGCAGGTTGAGGTTGTAGCCGAGGCCCGGCCCCTCGCCGCGCTCGTCCGCATGGCCCCAGAAGAACGGGTAGAAACGCACTGGGTCCGCATGGATCGAGATCGTGAGCACGTCGGAGCGCTGGTAGAAGATGCCTTGCGTGCCGTTGCCATGGTGCAGGTCGATGTCGAGGATCACCACGCGGGCAGCATTTGTCAGGAAGCGCTGCGCGGCGACCGCCGAATTGTTGACGAAGCAGAAGCCGCCGGCGACGTCGGCAAAGGCATGGTGGCCCGGCGGCCGGCAGAGCGCATAGGCCGCCCGCTCGCCCGCCATAACCGCATCGGCGGCATCAACAGCGCTCCAGGCGCTCCAGCACACGCTCTCCCAGGTCTCGCCCGAGATCGGACACGCGGTATCGGCCATATGGTAGCCGGCCTGACCGACGGCGGACGCCGGGTAGCGACCATAACGCGCCAGCGGATGGATGTTCGGAATCACCTCCTCCGAGGCTTCCGGGATACGTTGCCAGCGCGCGTAGATATGTTCGAGAAAATCGAGATACTCCGGCGTGTGCACCGCGGCGATCGGGCCGAGCCCTTGGTCGCGCGGGCGCAGGATCTCGCAGCCGGCGGCACGGGCACCGGTGAGCAGGCGCTCGACCCGCTCCGGCTGCTCCGGATTGGGCTGCGGCGCGCCGCTCGAGAGAAAGGCCTTCGGGTTATGGCGCTTCTGTTCGGCTGCATAGAAGGCTTTCATGCTGTCTCCCTTTCCTGCGTCGTCAAACTTTCAGTCCCCGGCCAGAGCCCCGAACGCCTCGCCATACGCGGCATGAGCGCGATCTTTCGTCTGCCAGGTGATGCCGATACGCTCGTAAAGGCGCTGCGCCGGCAAGTTCTCCACGTCGACTTCCAGCCGCAGATAGTCGCCGCCCCGCGCCTTCGACCATGTGGCCACTTCGCGAAGCAGGCGCTCGCCGATACCGAGGCCACGGAAACGATCGTCGACATACAGATCCTGCACGAAGACGCCGGGCCTCCCGCGCCAGGTCGAAAAGATCGGGAAGAACAGGCAAAGACCGGCAAGATCTGCACCCGCCTCGGCGATCAGACTGTGGAAGGCGGCGTTCGGACCGAAGCCGAAACGGCGATAGTCATCGACCGTGCAGGTGACCTTGTCCGCCATTTCGAGCCCACGCCCCATAGCCAGGATCGCGTTATGTATGGTGTCGGCATCCCCTGGTTCGCCTGCGCGAATTCGGACATCGGTCGTTGAGTGCTGCATCATCGTCACTGTTTTCCCTTTCACTGCCAGCAGGCGAAGGCTCAAGTCGAGCCATGCCCGTGCCGCCGGCCTCAGAATGCCACCTGATCTCCGCCCTTGAGGCCGAGAAGCGCGCGCGCCTCCTTAGGGGTTGCAACCTCCAGTGACAAGGCGTCGAGAACTGTGCGGATCCGGTGGACCTGCTCGGCATTGCTGGCCGCAAGCGTCCCGCGGCCGTTGTAGAGGCTGTCTTCGAGACCAACGCGGACGTTTCCGCCCATGGCGGCGGCCATGGTGATCATCGGCATCTGATGGCGGCCGGCGGCCAGTACCGAGAAGCTGTAGTCGTCACCGAAGAGCTTGTCGGCGATGCGTTTCATGTGCGTCAAGTTCTCAGGATCCGCACCGATGCCGCCGAGCACGCCGAAGACGAACTGGATGAAGAGGTGCCCGGACACCAGGCCGCGATCGCGGAAATGCGCCAGCGAATAGAGATGGCCGACGTCATAACATTCAAACTCGAAGCGCGTGCCGCAGCCCTGGCCAAGCCGCGTCAGGATGAATTCCATATCCGCGAAGGTGTTCTTGAAGATGGAGCTCCGCGTTGCTTCGAGAAGCTGCGGTTCCCATTCGTGTTTCCACTCCGTCGGCTTGTCGAGCGCCGGAAACAAAGCGAAGTTCATCGAGCCCATGTTCAGCGAACACATTTCCGGTTCGGCGCGCAGCGAAGCCGCAAGCCGATCTTCCAGCGCCATCAGCGACGAACCGCCGGTGGAGATGTTTATTACCGCATCGGTCGACTGCTTGATGCGCGGAAGGAACTGCATGAACAGCGCCGGATCGGCCGACGGGCGGCCATCCTCAGGGTTGCGCGCATGCAGATGCAGGATTGACGCACCAGCTTCGGCCGCGGCGATCGCCTCAGAGGCGATCTGGTCAGGCGTGATCGGCAGGTAAGGCGACATGGTCGGCGTATGCACCGATCCCGTCACCGCGCAGGTGATGATCACTCTGCGCGATGTTTTGGACTTCGTCATGGTCGAGCCCTCAGCGGTTGACGGGAAGATTGAGTTCTTCGGCGAGCACTTCGAGTACGTCGCCAAGGATGGCGACGATCTCGCCGATCTGCTCACGGGTGATGATCATCGGCGGGCAGACGAGGAAATGGTCGCCCTCCACACCGCCGCGCGTACGCCGTGAATAGATGATCAGGCCGCGCTCATAGGCGAGATCGACCATGCGCTGGTGCGCATTCAACTCCTTCGGCAACGGCCTCATGCTCTCACGATCGGAGACGAACTCGGCCGCGAGCAGCAGTCCCTTGCCGCGCACGTCGCCGATGAAGGGGAACCGATTGGAGAGCGCCACGAGTTCAGCCTTCAAAGCATCGCCCATGGCAGCGGCATTATCGATCAGGCCAAGCCGATCGATTTCGTCGAGAACGGCGAGACCAGCGGCGCAAGCGAGCGGATTGCCTGCATAGGTGAAGCCGTGCTGGAACCCACCGGCGTCGAGCACCGGCTGAACGATCCGGGACGGTGCGGCCATGGCACCAAGGGGGCAGTAGCCCGAAGCAAAGCCCTTCGACAGGGCGATCAGATCCGGGCGGCAATTCCAGTGGTCACCGCCGAGGAATTTTCCGGTGCGGCCAGCACCACTCATGACCTCGTCATGGATCAATAGGATGCCGTACTTGTCGCAGATCTCGCGAATGCGCGGATAGTAACTGTCGGGTGCCACGAGCGCGCCGGTGGAAGCGCCGCCGATCGGCTCCATGATGAAGGCGAGCACGCTCTCCGGGCCTTCCGTCTGGATCTTCTCCTCCAGCATGTCGGCATATTTGATGCCGCGCTGCTCCATCGTCAGGTTGTCCCGATCGAGATAGGCGGTCGGCGCAGGCACCTTCGGCATTTCGCGCATCATCGGCGAGAAAGGATCGGAGAGCGCCGCATAACCGGTGACTGCCAGCGCCCCGAGCGTGCCGCCATGGTAGGACGGAAAGCGCGAAATCACCTTCCAGCGGTCCTTCTGACCGGTGGCGAGGGCCCATTGCCGCGCGAGCTTGAGGCAGGATTCGACTGCTTCCGAGCCACCGGAAACGAAGAAGATCTTGTCCATGCCCTCCGGCAGCTTTTCCGCCGCGCAGCGGGCCAGATCTTCGGCCGGCTCGTTTTCGAAGTGCAGCCGATAGGCGAAGGTGACGCGGTCCATCTGGCTCTTCATGGCATCGAGCACATTGCGGTTGCCGTGACCGATATTGACCACCATGGCGCCGCTTGAGCCGTCGATTACCCGGCGTCCGTCCTGGTCCCAGAGATAGATGCCTTCGGCCCGATCGACCAGCGGCCGACGCAGGCGCGACTGGTAGAAGAGATGCGAGGCAGGTCGTTCGTTGGAAGCTGTCGTCTTGAGCATGGCAAATCTCTGTCAGCGAGTGAGATAGTGATTGAGAACATTGGCGGTGACGCGCTCGACCATCGCATCGCCGCGCTTGAGGGCCGCCACCCATTCGCAGCTGCCGGCGTGGAACACCTCGCCCTTGCCGCGCGGGAAGTTTACGATCATGCCGCAGCCGCGCTTAACGCGTTCGACGGCCGCAGGGGCAGTGTCGCCGATCAGCGTTTCGGCGACGAATTTCGCGTCGGCATCGGAAAGGAATTGGTCGTCCGCCGGAATGTCGGCGCTTTCTTCCTTCAGCGACGACATGCCGAGCGCGAGGATTTCGAGGCCCTCGGGCGCGCCGCTGTCCTCCGTCGGCTCCGGCAGGCCGTTACGGATAATATAGTCGAGGCCATCAACCTCGTAACCAAACGCATGGCCTTCCGAACCGAGGATATCACCGTAATAGATGCCCGTTCCGGAGAAGGCCCAATGCTCGGGCCGATAGACCGGGAAGCCCCGCGCACCACGCGGGGCGCAACCGCCCCAGCCGACGTAAAGGCCGCGGGTGGCGTTGAGCCCAAATGTCGCCGCCCCAGGCCGGCCGATCTCGGCTGCTTCCCAGGAGCCGCTGGTGCGCGTCGGATCTGCCGAGCGATAGGCTGGGTCTTCGGCCCGTGAGCGGTATTTGTAGCAAACCTGGCGCTTACCGCCGTCTTCGAGGCGCGTCTGCCACATGAAGTTGCCGGCAAAGCGCGCCGCCTTTCCGCCGCGTTCGACATAGTTGTCGACCGCATCGCGCATTTCCCAGGTCCAGTATTCGTCATGGCCGACGAAGACGACGCAATCGTAGCCGTCGAGGATCTCCGGGTTGAAATGAAGCTCGTGCTGGCTGGCGAGATCGACGGCATAACCTTGACGTTCCGCCCAGCGGAAGAAGTGGCTGTCATAGCTCGCCCAGCCGGACGAGGCATATTTCTTGGAATAGCCGTTGGCATAGGCCCATTCCATGTGCGGATAGCGCGGGGCAACCGCCATCGGCGCATAGATTTCCAAGGGCACCCGTGGAGCATCCGGGGGCAGCACGACGAAGCCACGGCAGAACGGACGGTCGATGCTGACGGTCGTCGCATACTGATCGCGGTTGGGGCCGGTGATCCCCTGGTAGTGGTTCGACCCGCCCCAGGTGTTATACGAGGTCCAGGAGCCGGTGGCCGCCACCTGCAGCACCCGGCCCGGCTTGCGACCGGCGAGTGGCCGCACGATGAAGAGATGGTGGCAATGGATCGGCGCGCCATCCCTGCCCTCGGCTCTCAGCGTGATGCGGTAAGCGCCGGACGGCCAGTCTTCGGCAATCTTGAATTCGAAGCACGTTTCCCAGCCGCAGCCGATGACCGAACATTGGTCCGGCGTTTCCTGCCAGCGCGCATCGAGCGCGTCGCGCTTGAAAACCGTCGTCTCTGTCGCTCCATCGCGCGTAATTTCGAGCGAGAACCGTGAAGCTGAAGAGCTCACTTGTAGCCGCGCGGTGGCACCGGACGGATAGGCATAGGCGTCGGTGTAGCACCAGATCTCGCCGCGCTCACCGTCCATGCCCGGATATTCGTAATAGTGACCGAGCACCGCCTCGCGGCGCTGTTCCGGCGTCAGGCCGAAATCGGGATACTGATTGCTTTTGTCCATCGCGGCACCCATCACGCTGCCAGGTATTTCTTGAGGAACGCCCGGGTGCGCTCCTGCGTCGGCTGGCGGAAGATCTCGCTCGGCGCCCCTTGCTCGACGACGACCCCGCCATCCATGAAGAGCACGCGATCGGCGACCTCGCCGGCAAAGCGCATCTCGTGGGTGACGATCAGCATGGTCATGTGCTCGGCAGCGAGCTGTTTCATGACGGCGTTCACCTCGTCGACCAGTTCCGGGTCGAGCGCCGAGGTGGCCTCGTCGAAGAGCATCACCTTGGGCTGCATGGCGAGCGCCCGGGCGATCGCGACGCGCTGTTTCTGACCACCGGAAAGCCGCGACGGAAAGGCGTCGACCTTATCCTTGAGCCCCACCTTCGACAGAAGCTCGATGGCGAGCTCACGCGCCGCAGCCTTGCCCATTCCCTTCAGGATGATCGGGCCCATGGTGATGTTCTGTAGCACTGTCAGATGTGGGAACAGATTGAAGTGCTGAAACACCATGCCCATCTGCTGGCGCACCGCATTGATGTGCCGCTCGAAGGCCTGGCCCTTCAGGCTCTGGTTGACCTTTACGCCATCGAGCCAGACCTCGCCGCCATTCAGCGTCTCCAGGTGGTTGATCGACCGCAACAGCGTGCTCTTGCCCGACCCGCTCGGGCCGATGATCGCGACGATCTGTCCTCGGGCAACGGAGAGGTCGATGCCCTTCAGGACCTCCAGCGCGCCGTAGTTTTTGCGGGCGCCCTTGACTTCGACCATGGGTTTCTGAGCGGTCATCGGGAGACCTCCACGTTCTTTTCGACCTGGCGCAGACCCGCTTCGAGGACGAGATTGAGGATGTAATAGAGAGCGGCAACCGTGATGTAGAATTCGAACGGCCGGAATGTCTCGCTGATCGCGAGCTGTGCTGCGTGCACCAGTTCGGCAATGCCGATGATCGAGACGAGGGACGATTCCTTCAGAAGCACGATCAGGTTGTTGCCCATGGCGGGAATGGTGTTGCGGGTCGCCTGCGGCACGATGAAGTAGCGCAGCGTCTGCATGCGGCCGAAGCCGAGGCTGCGCGCGCCCTCCGTCTGGCCGGGATCGACGGCCACGATACCGGCGCGAAGGATATCGGCATTGTAGACGGCAAAGTGCAGGCCGAGACCGATGATGCCGGCGATCAAGGCAGGGATCTTGAGGCCCAACTGCCCGAGCCCGTAATAGATCAGGAACAGTTGCAGGAGCAGCGGCGTGCCCATGAACAGCCACATGAAACCGCGCACCGGGAGGGCCACCGACTTCGGTGCGTAGAGCACGACGAGGGCGAAAACGATGCCGAAGATGAAGCTGATCGCTGCGGCGGAAATGGTCAGAACGACCGTCCACCAGACACCCATCCAGAGGATATCGGCATAGGGTGGAACGACGCTGAAATCGAGACCTTGCATATGGCGCACTCCCTCAGGCTATGGCGTAGCGTCGATCAAGCAGATCGACGATCCGCGCGACGACATAGACGATGAGCATGTAGAGCACGGCGGCCACGCCGAAGATCTCGAACGGCTTGTAGGTCGAGCCGATGTAGCGCTGCGCGGTGTAGGTGAGTTCGACCACCGAGATCGTCGAGACCAGCGCCGATCCCTTGACGAGCGCCACGGCATTGACGCCGAGCGGGCGGATCATGAGACGCGCGGCTTGCGGCAACACGACCTTGCGCATGGTCTGGAACCGGCTGAAGCCGATCGAGCGGGCGGCTTCCGTTTGCCCACGGTCAACCGACAGGATGGCGCCGCGGATGGATTCTGCCATGTAGGCGCCGATATTGAGACCGAGGCCGATGACGCCGGCAGCCAAGGGCTCCAGATTGATACCGATCTGCGGGCCACCGAAGTAGAGCACGAAAAGCTGGATGAGGCAGGGCGTGCCGCGAAACAGGCTGACATAGGCGGTGCCGAAGGCGCGCAAAAGGAACGAGCGCGACATCTTTGCGGCCGATATCAGGAACGCAACGACGAGGCCGAGCGCAAGCGCAAGTACCGAGATCTCGATCGTGATCCACGCCGCTTCCACAAAAAACGGGAAGACGCGCTGCACCAGCGAAACGTCCATGGGGAAACTCCGGAAGGCAAACTCATGATCTCCGGCCGCAGCTCATGCGGCGGCCGGAGAGACGGAAGCGTAGGGGATCAGCGGATGTCGCTGCCGACCCATTGCATCGCGATCTTCTCGTAGGAGCCGTCTGCCAGCATGTCCTCGAGTGCCTTCTGCATCGCCGCCTTCAGTTCCGGATTGTTCTTGCGGATGGCGATACCGATCGCGACGCTGCCGCCTTCGATATCCGGCGTTTCGAGACGGCGGACCTTCTCGCCGGTTTCCTTGACGGCGACCATGACGGGAATGTTGTCGACGACAATCGCATCAACGCGGCCGCTCTTCAGTTCCATCAGCAGTTCCGGCAGGCCCTTGTAGGTGCGAACGTCCCAGCCGCCCTGCTCGCGTGCCCATTTTTCGTGCGTTTCGCCGAGCGTGACGCCAAGCGTCTTGCCCTTGAGTTCGTCGAGCTTCTGGACACCAGATGCTTCGCTGACGAAAACGGCGCGGCCGGCATGGTAATAGGGGCCGACAAAGTCCACGACCTTTTCGCGCTCCGGGGTGATTGTCATCGAGCCGACGATCGTATCGTATTTGTTGGCAAGCAGGCCGGCGATGATACCGTCCCAGGCAGTGGTCACCAGCGTGCCCTTGACGCCGACGCGCTCGGCGATCGCCTGGCCGATCGAGGCGTCGAAACCAACGACCTGGTTTTCTTCATTGACGAAATTGAAGGGCGGGTACTGGCCCGACATGGCGATCTTCAGTTCGCCGGCGGACTTGACGTTCTCCAGGTCGTCAGCCCGAGCCGAGACGGCGGAAAAAGTCGCAGCAATGGTGAGCGTCGCGGCCAAGAGGCCGGAGAATAGGGTCTTCATGAAATGTTCCTCGTTCCTCTGGATTGGGGCGCGCCTTCCTGTGCGCTTGGGATTGGCAAGGGGCGCCTTCCGAATTTCATGATTGCTTCTGCTTCAGCATTGCGCAAATAGATAATGGAAATAGAAGGCATAGATTTCAGGAATGGCATCACCGCGATTGGAACGGCTCGTCTGGGAGCTCGACTGGAACCTGCTGCGCACCTTCGTGGTGATTGCCGAGGTGAAAAGCATCACGCGCGCGGCCGAGCGGCTGAACCTCAAGCAACCGAGCGTCAGCAACGCGCTTCGACGGCTGGAAGACCGCGTTGGACGCCGGCTCGTCGAACGTGACGCGACGCGTTTCGATCTCACAGAAGTCGGACAGTTGCTTTATGAGCAGAGCGTGGAAGTCTTCGGCACGATCTCGCAGCTGCCGCAACTCGTGCGCGGCGTCAGCGACGACGTCACCGGCCATGTCACGATCGCGGTTGCAAGCCATGTGGTGTCTCCGATCTTCGATCGGGCGCTGATGGAGTTTCACCGTAGCTATCCGCGCGCCACGCTGACGATCAACGTCGGACCAAGCGGCGAGGTCACGCGCCAGGTGCGGGAGAAGCGTGCCTCCTTCGGTCTTTGTCTTGTCAGTGTCCGGGATCCGGCGCTCGACTATCTGATGGTCTTCCGGGAGTTTTTCGGCTTTTTCTGCGGCCCGCACCACCGGTTGTTCGGCAGGGACGGATTGAAGCTTGCCGACCTCAAAGGCGAGACGTCGGTTTCCTTCCATACCGACCATATCGCCGACGCGCTTCGGCCTGTGGCGCTGCTTCGCAGCGAAGCCAAGCTCAACGCCAATGTCGTCGGCGTTTCGTCAAGTCTCGAAGAGGTGCGCCGGATGACGCTCGCCGGTCTCGGCGTCGGCTCGCTGCCGCTGCATGTCGCCCGCCGCGATGTGGCGGACGGGCTCCTGTGGCGCCTGCCACCCTATGACAATCCGCCCGCCATCGACATCTTCATGCTGACGAACCCGGAGAAAGCGATCAACCGGGCCGAGAAGGCGCTGATCGCCGGTTTGCAGACGCTGATCGCAGAAACGCCGGTTGAAGAACGCGTCTATGCCGATTGATCTGCGCGTGCAGGCTCGTTGCTTGACAGGAGCGCCTCGGCGCGCGCCCGCGCGTCTGGCTCCAACGCAATGGCCGCGCGTGCCTCAAGATCGAAACGTACGGTCGTGGTCCTGTTGACCGCATGCACGATGCCGTCGAGCGTACCGGACATGATCTGCTCGAAGGTCACCGACGAGCGGCCAAGCTTGATGACGCACGACCGGATGGAGATCAGCGCGCCAGCCTTGGTTTCGTGTTTGTATTCGACCTCGGAGCGCACGTCTGCCCACCCCCTGCCCGATTCCGTCTCCACGCCGGCGATGTGGCCGAGAAGCTGGAAGCTCGCATCGTCGAACATTGCGGCGTAGTGGCGCACATTCATGTGTCCCATCGTGTCGCACATCCAGGGGTGAGCGACGCCGACATAGGTAGTCAAAGCTTGGATGGACATGGGTGCCTCGATCGTTGCGTAAGGTCGGTTGCCAGACATAGCGGACGCCCGGCGCTTCTGTCCATGGCGATCCGGACCAACGTCACATCGGCGGCCGCGTCTACATCGGCTTGGCAAAAGATGAGAAAAATCCGTGGGTAAGCGCGCTTGTTTTGGTCGGCAGCTAGGCGCGGCTGCGTTGCTCTCCTAGATTGACCGCTTGCGACGTGAGGAGGAATGAGCGTGAAAGTCTATCTCGCTGGCCCGGAAGTTTTTCTGCCCAATGCGGTCGAGATCCAGAAGGAGAAGGCGGCGCTGGCGCGGGCGGCCGGCTTCACGCCGCTGGTGCCGGGCGATCTCGAAATCCCGCCGGCGCCCACCAAACATGAACGCGGCCTTGCGATCTATGCGGTGGACGAGGGCATGATGCTCGCCTCGGATATGATCATCGCCAACCTGACGCCGTTTCGCGGCATCAGTGCCGATGTCGGCACGGTGTTCGAGCTCGGCTTCATGTGCGGCCGCGGCAAGCACGTCTATGCCTATACCAACACTTCGCGCAGCTACTACGAACGCATCCTGAATGATCATTACAGAGGCAACGCTGCACAGCGCCCCGACGGACGCATGGCAGGCGCCGACGGCCTCAGCATCGAAGATTTCGACATGGCCGACAATCTGATGCTGGATGGTGGCATCCTTCGCCGCGAGGGGGCGCTGATCAAGCGCGAAGTGCCAGAGGCCGATCGCTCTACCGACCTCGAGGCTTTCAAGGAATGCCTGGCCATCGCCGCAAAGCGGCACCTGGCGTAGAGTTGCGGTTGGTCCTGTCGTCCGGCGAGGGCCTGCCGAATTCGAAGAAATCATCGACCGTGACGGCCCGATCGCCGAAACTTATATCTCTGATATCGTTGCGGCCGGCCGCTCTATCGACGCAAATTGCACGTCCGAAGCAGTTCTCGCTTCTTTGAAGGATGCGATCGCGACGAATGGTGCCAATTTCTTTGCTTGACCTGAAACCGGACTCGATTGCCACAAGCGCCGCTCAGCCGCATCGATCGATTGGCCGCGCCGAGCCAACCTCCTATAGAGTTTACCGATCGGGAAATTATCTGCGTAAGACATCATGCGGCCGCGTTAATTTTCCCGTTCGGGAAAATTAATCTCGACAGAGCACCCAATATGCTGATAATTTCCCGAGCGGGAAAATAACGATGGCAAAACGGGTCAAAACTCCATCTGATATCGGCGCCCTGGTCCGAAGCGCACGCAAGGAGCAAAACTTGCGGCAGGACGAACTCGCCGGCGTTGCTGGCGTCGGGCTCCGGTTCATTGTCGATCTCGAGGCCGGCAAGCCGACAGCGCAGATAGGAAAAGTGTTGCAGGTTCTGCAAACGCTCGGCTGTTCGGTCGATATTCTGGTTCCTGGTGAACGCAGACAATGATGAAAAGGGTTCTCAACGTCTGGTGGGATGGTCGAATTGTCGGGCAATTCTCCCAGGATCGGCACGGCGATATCGGTTTCGCCTACGCTGAAGCTTGGCTTGATGATGAAAGCACACTTCCGCTTTCAGCCTCCCTCCCGAAGCGCCCGCAGCGTTTTTCCCGTCGTGAATGCAGACCATTTTTTGGCGGCCTGCTGCCCGAAGAAAGCCAGCGCTTGGTTGCAGCGCAAGCATTGGGCGTCTCACCTGCAAATGATTTCGCGCTACTCGATCGCTTGGGCGGCGATGTTGCCGGCGCTCTTCAATTCTTGCCGGAAGATCAGGAACCCATAGAGACAGGACCGATTGCGGACCTGCAGCCGACGCCACTTGACGACGCAGGAATCGTTCGCGTGCTGGACGCACTTCCTTTGCGGCCGCTACTGGCCGGCGAGGAAGGCTTGAGACTATCGTTGGCGGGCGCGCAATCGAAAGTGCCAGTTGTTCTGGTTGACGGGCAGATCGCGCTTCCGCTTCCCGGCCAGGCGACCACACACATACTTAAGCCGCCGATCGCGCGCTTCCCAGGGACGACCGAAAACGAAGCCTTCGTTATGAAGCTCGGCGCCACGATCGGCCTAGACGTCGCCCCCGTCGAGCCGAGGTCTGCGGAAGGGCGCTCGTTTCTTCTGGTCGAAAGATATGACCGTGTCCGCGATGCCAGCGGCGTCGTGCGACGCATACACCAGGAAGATTTTTGCCAGGCGCTAAGCGTGCCTCCTGAAACGAAGTATGCCAGCGAAGGCGGACCGACATTCAAGGATTGCTTTGAGCTATTGCGGCGAGTATCGGCGCGGCCCGCTACAGATGTGTTGAAGCTGCTGGACGCCGCGATCTTTAACCTTATCGTCGGGAATGCCGACGCACACGGCAAGAATTTCTCATTCCTCTACGATGAGCAGGGACCTGGAATGGCTCCGTTGTACGACCTGCTTTCAACCGTTGCCTATCCAGACCTTTCACCAAAAATGGCCATGAGGATCGGAAAGCGTGCCACTCTCGCCGAGATGGACGCCGATGGTTGGCAGGCTTTTGCAAAGGAAGCCGGAGTTGGTTTCCGTTTGGTACGCCGCCGGATTACAGACTTGGTCGACTCCACCGCTGAAGCGGTAGCGAGAGTATTGGAAGACATCTCACACCTCCGCATCGATTCCGCTACGATAAATCACTTTGCGGACTTGATCGCGGGCCGCGCCAAACTCGTCAGGTTGTCGATTTAGCCGAACTGCGGAGTGCAATCCTAAAAGGCTTTGTTTCACCACCACCACCACCACGAATTCCGCGATCAGATTAGCTGCTTGTCACATCCAACGCTTCGGCAACGCATCCCCGCCCGGCATCTGCGCCGTCCGCACTGCCGGCCCAAGCGTTGATAAATCAGCCGCTATCTTCCACGTCGGGATCGGGCACAAAAATAGGCCACGGCTTTCCGGACGCCGGATCGGGATGCAGTGGCTCGTTTTCAGGTGTGTCGCTTTCGTCGCGGACCCGGTCGATTTCGCGAAGCACGCGCGGGGCGGAGTCGCGAAACTGCCGTCCCGCCGTCATCGGTAAGAGCTTTCGTCGAAGTTCAGGTCGAACGCACCCCGCGAGTGTTCGGAGGGCAGCGAAAGCCTCTAATCGGAGGCGCAGGGCCACCCCGCCGGTGTGTTCAGACCGGCTGGCAATTTGGTCGAGCTATCGCCGCAGGTCATGTCGACCTGCTCCTGTTCGAGCCCGGTCGCCTCGGAGAGGTTTACGCCCTCGATCCGCGTCAGGAACATGAACGCACCATCGAAGTCGATCGGTCCCGTGAAGCTCGAGTTGCTAAAGCTGGCGCGCGACAGATTGGCGTGAGAAAAGCGGGTTCCGGTCAATTCCGCCCTATCGAAATTCGCCCGTCCGAGTTCGGCTTTCTCGAAGCTCGTACCCGTCAGCCGGGCGCCGCTGAAATTGGCCCGCTGCAGTTCGGAGTTGACGAAGGATGCCTTCTCGGCGGCGATACCGGCGAAATTGCAGCGATAGGCTTCGATTTTCGAAAAGTTCGCCCCTTCGGCCAAGGCACCAGCCACCGATGAACGCACCAGTGTTGCCTTCTCCAGGTTGGCGCCAATCAGATTGGCGCCCCGCAGGTCGGTCAAGGTGAAATCCGTGTTGACCAGATTGGCACCTTGCAGATCGCTACCGCCAAGCATGAGCGCCTTCTTGTTGCAGTCGGTCCAATCAGCGCCGGGTGCGGCCGCGTCCTTGCAACTCGCGGCGTGGCCGACCGCCGGCGCCGCCAGGGCGACAAGGCAAGCCGTGATTGCCGGCGCCAGCAAATTTTTCACCGTGCGAGCCGTCCCGTTCAGCGTTTTCCGGCGCAGCGCCGTGGACTGGCGCATCGCGCCGCACCCGTGGTCGAGATCGGTTTTGAGGATAGTCATGGCGCCGCTCCGGGACCCGCGGGGTCGAATGGTTTGTATTTCAGATGGCATACACACCCTTTGGATGATCGGCATCCCCGGTTGTGCGTGCTTCGGCGGTAAACGTATGACGTTGTTGCCCTTTATGCAAATAACAGAATTGAAAACGCTTCGTTTCAGATAGCGGCTTCCAACAGCCAGTCGCGCAGTTTGGCGTGGGGGCTCCCCTCGACAATGGCTGCTGGTGCGAGCAGTTGGTAGACCGTTCCGTCCTCGATAAATCCCATCGGCGCGGCCAGAATGCCACTATCGACGTCGTCACGAACAAGCTGCCAAGGCCCGATCGCGACGCCGATGCCGGCGACAGCGGCCTGAAGGCTTATGTAGAAATGCTCGAAACTCTGTGAGCGCCGCCCGAGCGTGCGGCAATCGGCGAGCCTCGCCCAGGTTTCCCACGCGTCCGGGCGGCTACGCGAATGGAGGAGAACCGCATCGGCGCGCAGTTCCGGCAGGCTGCCCGCGTCAGGCCGGTCGAAAAAAGACGCAACCTTGTCGACACGGCAGACGGGGCCAGTGCGTTCGCGAAACAGCGGGGTCGCATGGACCGCGCCCGTCTGCAGGAAATCGTTTCGCCGGATAGCGAGATCGATGCCGCGCCCCAGGGTTACCGGACCGCCCCCGGCAACGAGATGTACCGGAACTTCCGGGTGCCGCCCTTGAAAATCCGGCAACCTCGGGATGAGCCAGCGCATCAGAAGCGTCGGCTCGCAGGAAACCACGAGGGCAGACACCCTCGCCTCTTCCCTGATCTCCCGGACGGCGGCCTCGACGAGAGCAAAGCCCTCGCGCACGGCAGTCGCGAGCTTGCGGCCGGCGTCCGTCAGGAAGACGCGCCGACTTCGCCTTTCAAACAGCGCCACGCCCAACTCGTCCTCCATGAGACGGACTGCCCGGCTGATCGCGCCATGGGTTAGATGCAATGCCTCCGCAGCGCGGCTGAAGCTTTCGAGCCTCGCCGCCGCCTCGAAGCAGCGAAGCGCTGCCATAGGCGGCAGGCGAACGACGTTAATCTGTGAGCTAGGCTCACCAATATCGTCAGAATTCATCGTTAGTCGCCGCACCGTTTGTCGCCTATTGCTTCTGCAACATCGACGGAACAAGCGAGAAATGCAATGACGGAACTGTTAGCCGTAGTCACCATAACGATCTTGGCTGTTATCAGCCCCGGCCCCGATTTCGCGATGGTCACGCGCAACAGTCTTTTGCTGTCCCGACGGGCCGGCGTTTTGACTGCGCTCGGGATCGGCGCAGGTGTCTGCGTCCATGTCGCCTACACCATCCTGGGTGTCGGGCTTCTAATCCGGCAATCGATCCTTCTCTTCAGCATCTTGAAGCTTGGCGGTGCCGCCTACCTGATCTGGCTCGGTTTCAAGATGTTGCGCGCCAAGCCTGCGGGCCCGCTGGAAAAGCTCGACGTTCCGGCGCTTGCCGATCTCGGCGCCCTGCGCACCGGGTTTTTCACCAATGCGCTTAATCCAAAAACGACGGTCTTTATCGTCAGCCTCTTCATGCAGGTCGTCGAGCCAACGACCCCGCTGCTTTTGCAAGTCGGCTATGGCGGCTTCATCGCAGCCGCCCATATCGTCTGGTTCGCCTTGGTGGCCTTGTTCTTTTCGTCCGGTGTCGTGCGTGTTCGCCTTCTTCGACTGCGGCATTGGATCGATCGCGTCTTCGGTGCCTTGTTGGTGGGTTTCGGCCTTCTCCTGGCAACGACGAGTGTCACCAGACCCTAGCTGCGGCGAACCTCTGACAGGCGCCTATCTCCTGTCATTATCGGCCACATGCCTTGCCTGGGACGCGGAAGCATGCAATATCCATACAATTATCAAGACCGGATATTGTAGCGATGAACGACGAACGCTTGCAGATTTCGTGGCGCCCCACCATTCGCAAGGCTGATGGACCTCTCTATCTCGCGATCGCGGATGCGATTGCCGCGGATATTGCCGATGGACGGCTTGCGGACGGGATGCGACTGCCGCCGCAGCGCGTGCTGGCAGACGCGCTGGGGATCGACTTCACCACCGTTAGCCGTGCTTACAACGAAGCGAGGCACCGTGGCCACGTGGTAGGCCGCGTCGGCCAGGGCACCTATGTTAAGGCACGGCGGGCCAATGTCGCCCGTCCGGCGACCGGTGGCATTGTCGACATGAGCATGAATCTGCCACCGTTGTTTGACGATCACGCGCTTTCTGCGCGGCTCTGGGATGACATGGCAGCACTTCAGGCTGCGCACGGGCTCGACCTCCTGATGCGCTACCAGGCGCCCGCCGGCACACTGCACAACAGAGCCGCCGGCGCCGCCTGGCTGAGACCGCGCCTCGGCGAGGTGCCAGTCGGGCGCATGCTGGTCTGCCCTGGCGCGCAAGGCGCGCTGCTTGCCGCGCTCAGCAGTTTGGCCAAGGCAGGCGACACCATATGCGCCGAGGCGATTGCCTACCCGGGTCTTCGGGCGCTCGCCGCCCATCTCGGCATCACGCTGCTGGGGGTCGCCATCGACGACAAAGGCCTTATTCCGGAAGCCTTTGAAGAGCTTTGCTCGACGCATACATTAAAGGCCCTCTACTGCAATCCGACGCTTCACAACCCGACGACCGTCACGCTCTCGCTGGAGCGCCGCAAAGCCATCGTCGCCGTCGCCAGACGACATGGCGTGGCGATCATTGAAGATGACGCTTATGGCGCCCTCCCGGTGACACCGCCGCCCGCGCTTGCTGCGCTGGCGCCGGATCTTGTCTATTATATCGGGGGCCTGGCAAAATGCCTCTCGCCGGCGCTCCGCATCGCTTATCTCGTCGTGCCGGATAGCCGCAGCTCGGTCCAGATCGAGGGCGTCATCCGGGCAACCGCCGGCCTGGCGTCGCCCCTCACAGCCGCTATCGCCACCCGCTGGATCGAGGATGGAACGGCAGATGCCGTCCTTGGCGCGATCCGCACCGAAACAGCCGCTCGGCAAAAGATAGCCGAAAACGTCCTTCCGAAAGACACGGCCGTCAGCGACCCTCATGCCTTTCATGTCTGGTTGCGCCTGCCGCGGCCCTGGACCCGCGGCGAGTTCAGCGGGCGGCTGCAGGCGGCGGGCATCGCGGTCGTTCCGAGTGACGCCTTTGCCGTCGGCCCGGCCCCGGAAGCCGTACGCCTGGGGCTGGGCGCGGCTGCCACACAAGAAGAATTGCGCCGCAGCCTGTTGACCATCGCTGACCTCCTCGGCCAATCCCCCGCCGCATCCAGCCTCGTGGTCTAAGGGAAACGGTGCTGCTGGCGGGCGAAATTGTCGCAGCAATGTATGCATACAATAATTTGACAATGTATGCTTTCGGGCGCTTAATCCTCCGGACCTGAGGCGGCGCCTAGGAATGGCTGGCCGCATACCAGGCAACATCGGCGAACATCAGGATGCGCCGGACGAGACGCCTGAAAGGAACGACAATGTCTTCGGATCACGAATGGCCACCCATCCCACCCATGCAGACCGGTCTGCGCGGCCGTTGCCCGCGCTGCGGACAAGGACACCTCTTCCAGGGGTTCCTGAAGATGCGCAAGGAGTGCGAAGTCTGCGGTCTCGACTATTCTTTCGCAGATCCAGCCGATGGCCCCGCCTTCTTCGTCATCTGTTTTGCCTGTGTGCCAAGCGTGCTTCTTGGCGTCTGGCTCGAGGTTCAGTATAGCGCGCCGCTCTGGGTGCATCTGCTGGTCACCGGCCCGTTCATGCTGCTGACATGTATTCCACCGCTTCGACCCTTGAAGGGATGGCTCGTCTCAAGCCAGTTCTTCTACAAGGCCGAGGAGGGCAAGGTCGTCAGGCGAAGTGCGGATCCGCCGGTTGCGACAACGCAGTAATGACCGCGCTTCACTGCGAGAACGTGGCTACCGGTCGCCGATAGTGCGGCGACCGTCTTCAGGTGGCGGCGCGCCTTGTCAGGCGGCAGATACCGTCCGCCCGCATCCGCCAGGAAGGCCGATCACCTGTTCGATACAGCGCGGCACTGGTCGAACAGAACCTTCTCCTTGGCATCCGCCTCCGGGCCAAGCCAAGTCAATGCCCCGAACTCGTCCCCAATCCGCCAACGGTAACTGCCTCCGTCACCGTGCGGAGACACATACATCTCCTCGGAGCGGTCGGTGAGGCGCCACATTCGGACGGTTTTGCCCGCAAGTTCCGCCAGCACGGACTCCTCACCGCTCTTCTTCTTCGCATAGGCAATGGTAACCGGACCTTGTTCGCAAGAATAAGCAATGACCGTTACTGCCGTGGTCGCCTTTGCTGCGAAAGATGAAGATGCATCCGAGAGCGACATGACTGCCGCGGCGATGAGGAATGCACATCGATTCATGCCGAAATCTCCGATGGGACCGTGCAGGCTGGATCGCCTTGCGGGCCTGTGTCCTAGGAGGAATTACAATCATTGGTTTCATTTCGTCAAGCAAGTCGCGACCATCAGGAGCGCGCCGGAGCGTCAGCGCAGCGGTTCCCTTCTAAGCAGCTTTTAGAGGCGTTGCGTGTGGGTCGCTGCAGCACTGATCGCGAACGGTCGGTCGCCTCCCAGAGTAGAAAAACCCCAAAAAAACTAATGGCGCCGCCAACCGTTGATCGTTGACGGCGCTCTTCACCGGAAGCCTCTCTTCTCAAAGGCCGGCACTAGGTAAAATAGAGAAACCAAACCGTCAATGTGTAGTGTATGAAGTTTTTACGAGGGATTGTTGTCAATAGTTCCTCGCCGTCAAAATATCATTCGGATTCATTACTATCTATAAGCGGTCATTTTTATTTTAGAAACACGTGATAGTGACTATTGTGCCACACTATATATCAAAGAAGTTCTCCGAAGATTCGAAACAAAATTGTTACAAAGCTGTCGTTTGGCGATGATAGCGGTGTCGCCGCTGCCCGCCGCGAGTCATCGTGGCCGGTTCATTTCGTCGCAGCGCGAGCGAGGTAGCCGATAATTCTCTGGGGGACACCAGGGTCGGGCCTTGTTGACCTTGAAAACCATTAGAGAGATCGTCCGTATGAATATCAAAAGTCTTCTTCTCGGCTCCGCTGCTGCCCTCGCAGCAGTCTCCGGCGCCCAGGCAGCTGACGCAATCGTCGCAGCCGAGCCGGAGCCCATGGAATATGTTCGCGTTTGCGACGCTTTCGGCACTGGCTACTTCTACATCCCGGGCACCGAAACCTGCCTCAAGATCGGCGGCTTCATCCGTTTCCAGACCTCGTTCGGTAGTGACGCTTCGACCAGCCGTTACAACCAGGCGAAGCATGACTTCCTCGGCAACGGCGGCCCGAACTATTCCACCTCGGACTGGGATGCCTTCTCGCGCGCTTACATCTCGTTCGACGCCAAGAGCGACACCGAGTATGGCACGCTCACCGGCTTCTTCGCTGCTGAGTTCAACGCCGACAACGACACCGATTCTGGCGATAGCGACTTCATCGACGTTGATGAAGCCTACATCCAGCTCGGCGGCCTGAAGGCCGGTTTCTTCTACAACTGGTGGGATAAGGGTATCAACGGCGAAACCGACACGCTCGGCAACGTCACCGAATTCAACTCGGTCGCCTACCTCTACGACGGCGGTTCGTTCCAGGCCGGTATCTCGGTCGACGAGCTCGAAGGCTGGTCCACCAAGGCAAACGGCATCGGCATCTCCGGTATCGTTTCGGCTTCAGTCGGCGGCGTTTCGTTCGACTTGCTCGGCGGCTACGACACCGAGTGGGAAGAAGGCGCAATCCGCGGCCTGCTCTCGGCAGACCTCGGACCGGGCACCTTCCAGCTTGCCGGCATCTGGGCTTCGAACCCGAACACCTACTGGAAGGCTTCCGAGTGGTCCGTTGCAGCGTCGTACGCCTTCAAGGCCACCGACAAGCTGAAGATCACCCCCGGTGTCCAGTACTGGGATAGCCTGCAGACCTCGTTCACCGATTTCGGTGACGACGACATGTGGCGCGCTGGCGTAACGCTCGACTACGCGATCACCGAAGGTCTGGCGACCCGCATCTCCGTTCAGTACGAAGACAAGGACAATGCCGACGAGCAGGTCAAGGGCTTCGTCCGTCTGCAGCGCAACTTCTAATCCGACCACCATCGGATGCAATGGCCCGCAACCTCTGCCGAGGTTGCGGGCTTTCTTATTGCCAGCGAAATACGTCAGCCGCCGAATCCGGCGCTGATCAATTGGCTGGGGTTGGCTCGCCCAGCGAAAGCATCAGACGGTTCGCCCAGTTGAAGAACGCGGCGCCGTGGATCACATCGGCGATTTCCAATTCATCAAGGCCGGCCGCAGCCAAGCGTGCGACATGCTCGTCGCCGAAGGCGGGCGGTGTCGCAGTCAGCGCGACGGAGGCGGCAACGATTGCATTCCATCGCTCGCCAAGGTCGGCACCGACACCCTCATCCAACAGCTTTTGCACATCGTCGCCTCGATTCGAATGATGAGACGCGAAGCGCGCGTGGACCGATGCGCAGAAGATGCAGCCATTTGAACGCGAGGCGGCCGTGGCCGCGAGTTCGCGCTCCGCGCGTGGCAAGCCCGTGCGGGTATTGTAGAAGATGTCCTTGTCCGTCTTCGTACGTGCCTCCAGTACCTCCGGATCGCGTACCAGCAGGCGAAAATAGGGAGACTTTGCGCGCGCCGCTTCGACAAGCCCGCGGAGGTGTCGATCGGTCAGATCGTCCTCCGCCAAGGGCTGGAGCCACGGCGTCCAGCCGATTTCGGCCTGGGTGAAGGTTACAGGAGGATTTTCTACGCCCGGTGTGATGGCAACTTCAGTCATTGTCGCGGTTCCTCTCGACGTCTTATGCGGCGGCACGTTTCGATGCGGCGGAAAGCAGGCTGAGCCCGGCGATCACCCGGATCTGGAACGCGACAAACGAGACGAGTTGCGACAGCGTGACGATGCCATCTGTCGTCCAGCCGGCGTCGAGCAGCGCCTGCAGCGCTTGCGGGCTGGCCTCGCGCGGGCGGAAGACGAGCAGATGGGCATGTTCCAGCGCCGCTGAGAGCTTTTCGCCGAGCACGTCGCGGTTTGTGTCCGAGACGCGATAAAGCAGACCCGCCTTGTTCTCGACGCTCAAGGGCCCCTCGGGGTAATCGCCGTAGGGACCCGTCGCCTGCCCTGACCCAATCTCCGCCTTCAATACCTCGACAAGCCAGCGATCCGTACCGCTTTCCTCCAGGGGATTGACGTAGAATTCATAGATATCCGGTTGACGGTGAAGTCCGGCGATGAAGCTCGCAATTGTCTGCCGCTCCGCCAGGGAGACGTCGCCGGGTGCCTTGGGTCGAAAAAGCGCGAGATAGCTTTGCTGCGCCTGTTCTCGCGTTTCCGGTCGTTGGGCGCGTATGCTGTCGAGGCTCGATCCCGGGGTGATGCCCGCGAGCAGATCGATGATGTCTGGTGACACTTGGGTCATGGCTTTGTCTCCTCTACTGGGTGAAATCGGCGCTCAGTCTCAACCGACGGCACCAAACCGGCGCGCGTGGAACTTCTCCTGCGGCGACCAGCCGAGCGCTGGCGCAACCTTGGTCGCGATCAATTCGATCGAACGAAGGATCAAAGGGTGCGGCGGATCGACGGAGTGAACCTGGAACACGAGGTCGGTGACGCGCTCCAGGGTCTCGTCGCGGCTGAGGCTTTCGATGACGTCGTCCACCGATCCGACATGGACGTCGAATGCGGCGATCAGATCGGCAAGGGAGTTGCCGGCAACCTTGTGGCCGGCGGCGATCAAGCGTTCTGCACCGCGGTTCAGCCCGATCTCCGCCAGGCGCAGCGCTTCAGCACGGCTATCGGCGACAAACAGGCTGCGGGACCCGAGGATGCGGGGCGCGCGACCGGAGGGAAGCGCATGCAGATAGGCGTCGATGATCGGGTTCTGTAGTTCCGCCAACGAGGCGTTCGGCTTGTCCTGCGGCCGCGGCTGCGTGCGCGACAGCATCAGACCGTCGCCAGCGCGACCGGCGCGCTCGCCGCCGGCGACCGAGAAGGTTGCCTGCCAGGTGCGATCGAGCAGTTGCGGCGCTGCGGGATAGAGACGATCCCCGCCGGCAAGCGCTCGGCCGGCCCAGGCATCAAGCACGGTTTGGAGATGCCGACCAAAGACCGCACCACGCTCGGCGCTTTCAAGGCCGAAGGCGGTGAAGGACGACGGCGTTCCGCCTGTGCCGAATCCGACCTCCAGGCGGCCCCCGGAAAGCAAATCGAAAACCGCTGCGTCTTCCGCCACCCGGATCGGGTTTTCGAGCGGCAGGGTGATGACGCCCGTGCCGAGGCGGATGCGCGTCGTTTCGGCTGCTACATGAGCGAGGAAAACAAGAGGCGCGGGCAGACCGCCTTCATCAGCATGGAAGTGATGCTGCGCCACCCAGGCGGTATCGAAGCCGAAGCGCTCGGCGGTCACGATCTGCTCCTTGGCGTAGTAATAGCGGGTGCCGGCGGGAACGTCGTCGAGCACACGTGTGAAAAAGCCAAGGCGCTTGCGTGGGGTGGTCTGTGTCATGGTCAGTCCTGTTCATAATTCCCGCCGCATCAGGCAGCGGCCCGGGGGCTTTGCCCGGGGATGGCGTTGATCAGCTCGCGGGTGTAGTCGCCGCTTGGATGTTCGAAGACGTCAGAAACCACCCCACCATCGACGAGGCGCCCATCTCTCAGGACGGAAACGGTGTCGGAGATCTGGCGCACCACGGCGAGGTCGTGGGACACGAAGAGGTAGGTCAGGCCGAGATCGCTCTGCAGTTCCTGGAGCAGGGCGAGAATGCGCGCCTGGACGCTCACATCCAGAGCGGATACCGCTTCGTCCAGCACCAGAACCTGAGGATCGAGCACAAGTGCCCTGGCGATCGCGACCCGCTGGCGCTGGCCACCGGACAGCGCGTGTGGTCGTCGCGAAAACGCGTCTTCGGGCAGCCCGACCCGGGAGAGTATCGCCCTCGCCTTCTCCTCGCGATCGCTGCGCTTGAGTCGGCTGAAATTGAGCAGGGGCTCTGCCACGATTTGCAGGATGCTTTGGCGTGGGTCGAGCGATCCGTAGGGGTTCTGGTAGACGAACTGGATCTTGCGCCGGAACTGCCGGAGATCCTCCCCGACAAGACGGGAGAGATCTGTTCCGTCGATTTCGATCCGCCCAGCGGTCGGTTTGTCGAAGCCAACGATACTTCTGATGGTCGTCGTCTTTCCCGAACCGGACTCACCAACGATCGCGTGGGTCGACCCGCGACGGACACGAAAGCTCAGATCGTCGACCGCGCGAAACCGGCTTTTGCCCTCGCCCGCAAATTCGCGAACAAGACCGTCGACGACGACAATATCGTCGTGAACCCCTGATGCTGCCCAACTGGCCCCCGGCCTGGACACGGGGCTTGCGAAAGACGGTGCAGCCGCAAGCAGTTGTCGTGTGTAAGGGCTGCGCGGGGCGGCGAGAACGACGCTGGCTGCGCCTTGTTCCTGAATTCGCCCGTCCTTAAGAACGACTATGCGATCAGCGCGGTCGGCGGCGACGCTGAGATCGTGGGTCACGAGAAGTACGGCAGTGCCGTACTCGACTCGCAGTTCATCGATCAGATCGAGAATGCGTTTCTGCACCGTGACGTCGAGCGCACTCGTCGGCTCATCGGCGATGATCAACTGCGGTTTCAGGGCAATGGCGATCGCGATCAGCACGCGCTGGCGCATGCCACCCGACAGTTCGTGTGGATATTGCCGCGCCCGCAATGCCGGCTCGCTCAGGCCCACACGGGCAAGCAGGGAAATGACGCGATCGTCGATCTCGTCAGGGCGCAGCGCACCGTGGATCCGGAAGATCTCGCCCACCTGCGCGCCGATGGTCTTGACCGGGTTAAGAGAGTTTCCCGGATCCTGCGGCACCAGGCTGATCCTGGCGCCACGTACCGTTTCCAGTTGCCGATCGGTCCATCGGGCAATGTCGGTTCCGTTGAGCTTGATGCCACCGCGTTCGACGCGACCATTCTGAGCGAGCAGACCGATGATCGACTGCGCCGTGGTGGTCTTGCCGGAGCCGGATTCGCCAACAAGGGCAACGACTTCGCCAGGATTGATGCTGAAGGAAACATCGTGGACGGCGCGTCGTTCCGCAGTTCCATCACCATAGGCGATGCATAGTGCCTCGACTTCGAGAACGGGCGACACCTGCTGAGGGAACACGGTCATGCTGCGGCCTTTCCGAAAGATTGGCTGACCCGATTGGCGGCCAATACGACCAGAACGACCACGACGCCGGGCGCTGTCGTCAGCCACCAGGCCGTCGAGATGTAGTTGCGGCCTTCTGCGATCAGCAGGCCCCATTCGGGCGTCGGCGGTGGCGCGCCATAGCCGAGAAATCCGAGTGTCGAGATTTGCAGGACCGCCGAGCCGAACTGCAGCGATGCGAAGGCGAGAACTGAAGTGAGCGAGTTCGGCAGGATGTGCCGCCAAAGCACCGATGCAAACGTGCCGCCGCTGCCGAAGGCCGCCTCGACATAGTCACTGCGGCGTACACGCACGACTTCGGCCCGGGCCAGTCTGGCGAAGCCCGCGACCGAGGTGACGCCGACGGCAATAGCCGCATTCACCGTGCCGAAGCCGAGCAGGATGATGATGCTGAGCGAAAGCAGCAATGGCGGGATCGACAGGAAAACATCGACAAGCCGCATGATCGCGTCATCAAAGCGACGCCGGACGGAGCCGGCGACCACGCCGAGCCCGGTGCCCACGATAAGACCGAGGCCAACGGCGACAAAGGCACCCGTCAGCGAATGCACGGCACCATGGACGATGCGCGCGTAGAGGTCGCGTCCGAGAGCATCGGTCCCGAGCAGATGTTCTGCGCTGGGGCGCTTCAACTGCGCGCCACCCACGCCCTCGAGCGGGTTGTAGCCTGTGAAGAGCGAGGGGGCGACTGCCCAGAGGAAAACCGTCGCCAGGATGAACCAGGACAAGGCCAGTCCCGGAGGCACGCGGCGTAACGTCGAGGCCACGCGAGAGCGCCGTCCTTGGGTCTGCCGCATTGCATCCGCAGCGATGTCGTCGTGAAGCGTATCGAAGGTGGTCATGCGGCAACTCCGACTTTTGTCCTGAGGCGCGGATCGAGCACAGGATAGAGCAGGTCCACGACAAGATTGATGATCACGAATGCGAGCGCTGAGAGCACGACGATGGCCTGGAGGACGGCGGCATCCTGGCTGCCGACGGCCCGTTCGGTAAGGCCGCCGATGCCGTTGAGCCCGAAGACGGTTTCCGTCACCACGGCCCCGGCGATCAGTTCACCGAAGAGCACGCCCGCAATGGTCAGTGTCGGGAGGAGCGCATTCTTCGCCACATGCCGCCAGAGAATCCAGTGACGGTTCGCGCCTTTGGCACGGGCGACGCCGACGAAGGGCCGCGTCATCACGTCGTCGATGTTGCGCACAAGCACCTGGGCGAGCGGTGCAGAAATCGGCACCGCGAGCGTGAAGACGGGCAGGATCAGTTCCTGCCAGGGGCCGGGATTGATGACCGGAACGAGCTTCAGGCGGAAGGAAAAGATCTGGATCAACATGATCCCAAGCCAAAAGGTGGGGATCGAGATGAAGAGCGAAGGAACGGATTGCAGCACTCCGCGCAGCCAGGTGAACGGCGTCAGACTTGAGAGGAAGGCGATGAGGATCGCCAGCACGGAGGCAAGGAGGAAGCCAAGCGTGGCGAGTTTCAACGTTGCCGGCAGATGGGCTGCGAGCAAGCTGCTGACCGGAACGCCCGCCTGAACGGAGTAGCCGAAGTCGCCGGTCAGGAATTTGCCGATCGTCTGCACGTACTGAACGAGAACCGGGCTGTCGGCGGCATAGGACGCCCGGATTTCGGCGACCTGTTGCGCGGTCAGTCCAAGATCGGGGTTCTGGAACTTGATGAGGATCGCATCGCCGGGCATCGCCTGCAGCAGCACGAAGGAGATCGTGAATGCGGCCCACAGGACGAAGAGCGCCTGTCCGACGCGATTGAGCAAATAGGCGGACATGATCCAATCCTCTGCACGCGAATTTCGGGGAGTGGCGGCCACCGCGAACGCGGTGGCCGCATGTCAATCAATGCTCGGCGAGCCAGGTGCTGTAGAAGCTCGGACGACCGACTGCCTCGAAGGCGACGCCCTGGACGTAAGGGGCGCCGGCGTAGGCCTGTGGTTCCTCGAAGATCGGGATCGCATAGGCCTGGTCCACGACGTAATCCTGGATCTCGCCGGCGATCGCGAGGCGCTTTGCACGGTCCGGCTCGGAGGCCAGGGAGTCGAGCAGGCCGTTCAGCTTATCGTCGACGAAGCTCTGGACCTTGTCGCTGAGGCCACCCTTCTGGCGCAGCACGTCGCGGTTCTTCGGGTAGTACTGGCTCTTGATCACGTCGGGGTCGGCGCGACCAACCATCGCCGGTGAAACGGGCGTCTTCAGCGGATCGAGATCGTCGACCGTCCTGCTGCCACTATCGCCGGCAAGAACGTTAAGCTTCACGCCAACCTTGCCCCATTGCTGGGCGACCAGTTGCAGCGTCTCCTTGTTCTGCGGTTGCGGCAGAGATTCGTAAGCGGTCAGCACAAGTTCCTTGCCGTCCTTCTGGCGCAGGCCGTTGGATCCGACCGACCAGCCGGCCTCGTCGAGCAGCGCCTTGGCTTTCTGCGGATCAAAAGCGAGCTTTGCCGAGATATCCTTGTAGCCGAGCGCAGAGGACGCGATGATAGAGGTCGCCTGCGGATAGTTTGCCGAGAACAGCGTCGTGACAATTTCCTTGGCATCGGTCGCGTGCAGCAGCGCCTGGCGCACCTTGATGTCGGCCACGAGCGGATTGTCCGGCCGGAAAACGACGCTGTTGTTCACGCCGCGTGTCGATGGTGCGTAGATCTGATAGTCCTGCGCCTCGACCTGGCTCTCGTCATAGGCTTGGACCTGGCGGATAAAATCCGCCTGGCCCGCAAGCAGCGCACCGATGCGCACGCTGTCTTCGCCGGTGATGATATAGGTGATGCCATCGAGATAGGCGCGGCCCTGGTGCTCGAGCTTCGCGGGACCCCAAACATACTCTTCGCGCGCCTTGAGGTTCAGCTCCTTGCCAATCGTCTCGCTCTCGACCACGAAGGGACCGGAGCCGATGATCTTGGTCGCATCGCCAAGCTCTTCGAAGGGAAGCGCGAGTGTGCTGGCGGCGACAAGCCCGGAGCCAATAACGGATGTTCCCTGCAGGAAGCCCGGCGAAGGTCGCTTGAAATAGAATTTGACGGTCAGCGGGTCGACGACTTCGCTGCGCTCATAGTTGTTGATGACTTCGGAAACGGGGTGCTTCAGTGCTTTGTTGCCAAGACCGAACACATCGTAATTCTTGGCGACGGCCGCCGCGTCGAGTGGCGTGCCGTCGGAAAAAGTGACGCCCGGGCGGATCTTGAACGTGTATTCGGTCGCATCAGCATTGACCGTCCAGGATTCGGCGATCCACGGTTCGATCTCAAGCGTCTTGGGGTTCTGATAGGTCAGCTTGTCGGTGATCTGATTGAGGATACCGCCGTTCGGATAAAAGCCGCCTGCCGGGGGATAGAGATTGGTATGGGCTTGCTGCTCCAGATAGATCAGCGTCCCGCCTTTTACCGGCTCCGTGCCTTCGGCGTGGGCACCCACGTGGGTCAGGCCGGTCGCCGCGAGCGTCGCGAGGGTGAGCGCAAGCCGTTTCAGTTTCGTCGTCATGAGAGCCTTCCTTCGAAAATCCGAAGGCTATGGTACGACTGCCAGCGCCATTATCAATTAAATCTAGTAAATTAATATGCTATATGTTTCGACGGATGGGAAAGAAGCATCTCGCTCGCAGGCAAGGCTGAGATAATTGTCCCCGGCGTGCAAATTCACGTCGATCTCGACATGCACCGAGCATCTCGTCTTTGTGGAAAAGCCGCCCTGTGCCCACCCGCCACACACGCGACATGGACACGTGCTTGATTGCGGCCGGCATTGACAAGCCTGTCATTATCCGTTGAAAAAACTCGGCAATTCCTTTGAACCTCCCAGGGATCGAAAAGCATCATGGAAAGCAACAAAGTCCTCGTCGTCGGCGGTGCCGGCTATATCGGCTCGCACACGTGCCTCGAACTTGCCAACAAGGGGTTCGAACCCGTCGTCTATGACAACCTGTCGAACGGTCACGAGGAATTCGTGAAATGGGGCGTGCTCGAAAAAGGCGATATCCGTGACCGCCAGCGGCTCGACGAGGTGCTCGCCCGCCACAAGCCGCGCGCCATCCTGCATTTTGCCGCGATGATCGAGGTCGGTGAATCAGTCAAGGATCCGGTCTCCTTCTACGACAACAACGTCATCGGCACCCTCACCCTGCTTTCGGCCGCGCTCGCCGCCGGTGTCGAGGCCTTCGTCTTCTCATCGACCTGCGCCACCTACGGCCTGCCGGAAAGCGTGCCGATCGACGAGCAGCACCGCCAGGCGCCGATCAACCCCTACGGCCGGACAAAATGGGTGTGCGAGCAGGCACTGAAGGACTATGGCCAGTACAAGGGTCTTCGTTCGGTGATCCTTCGCTACTTCAACGCCGCGGGCGCCGATCCGGAAGGCCGCATCGGCGAGTGGCACGAGCCCGAAACGCACGCGATCCCGCTTGCGATCGACGCTGCCCTTGGCCGCCGGCAAAGCTTCAAGATCTTCGGCACGGACTACGACACGCGCGACGGCACCTGCGTGCGCGACTATATCCACGTGCTTGATCTGGCCGACGCGCATGTGCGCGCCGTCGAATACCTGCTGGCCGGCGGCGACAGCGTCGAGCTCAATCTCGGCACGGGTACGGGCACGACCGTCAAGGAGCTTTTGACGGCGATCGCCGATGTCTCCGGCCGCGAGTTCAATATCGACCGGGTCGAGCGTCGCGAGGGCGATTCCACGACGCTCGTCGCCAACAACGACAAGGCACGCGACATTCTCGGCTGGGTCCCGCAATACGATCTGTCGGATATCACCCGCACCGCCTGGAACTGGCATTCGCGCCGCAACCAGGGCGCCTGATGAATTGCTGAACCGGTGCGGCGTTTCAGGCGCCGCACCGAAAGGACTTACGCCGCCTGCCGCAACGGCCTCGGTACGATCCGCGAGCGCAAACGTCGCGTCAGCGGCTTTTCGAGAAGCAGATAGGCGGCGACGCCCAATGCAGTTCCCGATACGACGGCGAGGAACGCCGATAGAGCGAGGTCGACACCCGCCCTGGCACAGATCTTCACCACAACCGATATGGCGAAGGTGTGCCAGAGATAGATGGAATAGGACGCATCGCCGAGAAGCATCGGCAATCCACGCGGGCGAAACCAGCCACGACTTTCGAGCGCCAAGGTGCCGACGACAAGCATGACGGCCAAGGGCCCAAGCACGAACTCGTCGAAGGGCAACCGAAACACGGCTAGCGCCGAAAAACCTGAGATCGCGATTGCAACGAGCGCCATGCCGGCATTGCTTCCCGGTACCCTGTCCCGTAGCCACAGTTCGGCTATGATCATACCGGCCACGAATTCGAGGATGATCGGCCGCGTATAGGTGGCCAGCAGCGCATTGTCGCTGTCGATGGCAAAACCCAAGCCGACCAGCAGCAGGAAGCATGCGGTGATCGCCAGCAATCGACGCGACCGCGGCAGCAAGAGGGTCAAGGCGAAGACGGCGTAGAAGAACATCTCGTAGTTCAGCGTCCAGCCTTGGACGAGCACCGGCCACACCTCGCCGGTGCTTGGAGAGGCCATTGGGACAAACAAAAGCGACGCCACCACGTGGGTGGGGCTAAGAACGAGATTGGGGAAAAGCCCGGCAAGGCCGCCAAGAACCATGACGGCTGTCGCCAGCCAATAGACCGGCGCGATCCTTTGAACGCGGTCACGCAGGAAAGAGATCGGCGACATTGGCTTGCGCTCGCTGATCACCCACATGATGAAACCGCTGATGACAAAGAAGATGTCGACGCCGGCAGCGCCGATCGCGAAATGATGCCCGGTGCGCTCGGCCGCATGAAAGACGACAACGCCGAGCGCTGCAACGGCACGCAGGTACTGGATCCCGTAGATTGTGGTCATCGCGCCCCCGTTGGTCCGGCTCATCAGTACCTCAGCTGCGGCATACCCTGCGGCACGACCCGCGCTCTGCGGACCTCAGCCGAGCGCGCTTCCGGCCGGGGTTGCTGCAAGGTCAGTTTGCCGGCGGCGAAATAGAGCAGGAACGACCCGACGTGGTAGGGGTTCATGATGTCGATCTCGACGAAAGAGCGCACCAGCAGCAACATCGCGATACCGAAGAGCACCGAGGACTGGGTATCGTGGTCCTCCGTCAAGAGGCGCTTGATATGGCCGAGAACGGTCGTCAGCAGAATGCCCGATAGCAGGACAAGCCCGATTGCACCTGTTTCCACGATCGCCTCGATGAAGGTGTTGTGGAAATGGAAGCCCGAGCGCGTCGAGATGAAGAATTCTTCCCAGAGGCGTTCGGCCTCAGAGAAGCCCTGAACCCAATAGGCCTGGTAGCCGACGCCGACCACCGGCGATGCCATGGCAGCTTCGATGCCCTGCTGCCACAGATAGGTGCGCCCGGTCAGCGTCGCATCCTTGCCGAAGAGACCAAGCACCAGATCGACGCCGCCGCCATAGATGCCCGCGACAGCAACCAACGCCCCACAGATGACAGCTGCAAGAAACAGACCCTTGCGGTGGCCGGGCGAGAGCAGGCCGACGACGCGCATGCCAAGCCAGAGCCCGATGATCACGGCGCTGGTCAAGACGGACGTGGCCGATTGCGAAGCGAGCAGCGAATAGGCCGCAAGCAGCCCGAGCGCGCCGGATGCCAGCAGCCACAAGCGTCGCTCCCCAAGAGCGACAGGCGCAATGAAGGCGAAGTAGATGCCGAGCGAGGCGTAGAAACCCAGTTGGTTCTTCGAGGCGAAGGCGCCGACGAAGCTGTATGTGCCGTCGAGCGGATCGAGATGGTAGACACCAAAGAGCAGGGAATAGACGAGCACGATCCCGATGCCCGCGATCGCGCCGCGCGTCAGCGTTCTGATATCGATGAGCCTCATGGCGATCAGGGCGCAAACGACATGCGACAGATATTGGATCCCGGTGCGGGCCGTCATCGAGGGTGCCTCCGACCAGAAGACCGACATACAGGCAAAGACGGCAAAGCCGAGGATCCACAGACGCCTGCCGTAGTTGCCGAGCACGCGACGGTAATCGACAAGCACCAGCGGCAGCCACAGTCCGTAGTAAAGCAGGATCGACGCCTGCCCGAAGCGAGACGAATAGGCGAAGACGAAGAACGACAGCGCAATCGCAACGGTGCCATAGGCACCATTGCGATCAGGCGATATCAAGCTCGACTTCGCAATTCTCACGGTCGATCCTACTGCGTCGCGAGGTTGGCTTGAACCTTGATCACGTCGCCCGGCAACACCGGCGTGTTTTCATCGGCAGTGATCTCGGTCGGCTTGCCGTCACGCTCGCGGATGATCGAATAGGCGATGGCGGCGTCTGCCGTATTGTCCTTCGATTGTGCCGCTTCCGCCGATTGCAGCAGTGCTTCTGCCATCAGGTCGCGGCTGGTGCCGAGCTTGATCTGCAGCGTGTCGAGTTCCGCTTCAGTGTTCTGGAGATCCTGCGCCAGCTGCGCATCCCAATCGTTGCGAAGATTGGTTTCGTCCTGCGCCGCCTTGCTGACATCCTGCTTCGCCTTGAGCGAGGCCGTGTCGATGTCGAGCAACGCAGATTGCAGTTCGGCGACCCGTTGCTCCAGCGAGAGCTTGCGCTGGCTGAGCGCCAGCCCCTTTTCGGCCAGGCTCTCGACCTTCTCGCGGTCTTCCGCCGCGAGCTCCATCTGGCGGTTCTGCGTTTCCGACTTCTTTGCCAGCGACTGGATTTCGCTTTCCAGCAATGCCTTCAAGTCGGCGAGCGACTTCAGTTGCAGCTTCTGCCTCCTGTCGCGCGAGCTCATCAGGGCCGTCTCGTTTGCAAGAAGCTTGTCGATGCCGGGTACGCCCTGAAGGTCCTTCGGCAATTCGATGCCCTGCTTGTCGGCAATCTCGGCCTGAAGCCTGGCTCGCCGGATCAGCAGCCGGTTGCGTTCGGCCGTCTGCACGCTCGAATCGCCGTGAGCGTTGATATAGTCGCGTGCGAAACGTTGCCCGCTTTCGGAGCGACGCAATCCGCCGCCGAGGCTTATCGCCTTCAGCACCGTCAGATTGGGTGCGAAGGGATATTCGCCAGGCTTTTCGACTTCGCCCGAAAGGTAAAGCGGGCGGTATTGTGCAAGTTCGACGGAGGCGGACGGGCGATCGCGTAGACCGAACAGGGTCTGCATCTTCTCACCGATCGCTTCTCCGACCTCGGTGGTCGTCTTGCCGGCCGCCGGCAGATCGCCGATGAACGGCAACGACAGCGCGCCGGACGGCCCGACGGTGTATTCGCCAGTGACAACCGACCAATCGCGCACAGCGCCTTCGGCGGTTTGCCACTCGGCGACGCGAATCTTGAGCTTGTCCATAGTGCCAAGCTGATATTCCTCGGCGCCGGCTTGAGTGGCGCCGAGGACCACCGCGGCAACCAGGACCGTGTGGTGAAGGAAACGAGACACCTTGCGGGAAATCCAGGACTTCCCTGACGGAGCGTGTTTGTTCATATGAGGTTCCCGTTAAAAGACGCCGACCCCGCGGTCGACCTATCGGTCGCGCGGGTGCGAAGGCGCTGATCCGTCAGTAGCTGCCGCGCGAGAAGCAAACGGCTGGAATGGTCTTCACGACGATGGAGAAGTCGCTCAGCAAGGACCAGTTCTGGACATAATGGGTATCGAACGCGACGCGTGCCGCGTAGGAAACGTCGTTGCGTCCGCTGATCTGCCACAGGCCGGTAAGACCGGGGCGCGATTGCAGGTAGTAGACAGCAGCTTGGTCGTAGAGCTCCAGCTCATCCTGCACCACCGGCCGCGGGCCGACGATGCTCATTTCACCGCGGACGATGTTGATGAGCTGCGGCAGTTCGTCGAGGCTCAGCTTGCGCAAAACGCTGCCGACGACGGTGACCCTGGGGTCATCCTGCAGCTTGCGCGTCGCGCGCCACTCCTCATAGGCCGCAGGATTGCTTCTAAGATACTCTTGCAGAATCCGATCACCGTCCGGCCGCATTGTACGGAACTTCAGGCAACGGAAAGACTTCCCGTTATGACCGATACGGCGATGGCCATAAAAGATGCTGCCGCCGTCGGAGAACTTGACGAGCGCAACCAGCATCAAAAAGAGCGGGCTCAGAAAGACGAGCGCCAGTGAAGCGGCAAAGATATCGAAGCCTCGCTTCGAAATGCCACCCACGGGCGGGAGCGCTGCAGTCTCTGCGGCACTGAAAAACGGCGAACTGGCCGATCGGGTCGCAGACTTCATAGAGATAACTCCATTTAGGTTGGCGATTGGTCGGTCCCTCGAAAGGGAGCGCTCTTATTCAAGAAAGAGTGTGTGGTGAGAATTTGTCTTTTGAGGGCGAAATAATGGCGGGTACCCGGTAGGCGCCTAAATGACGAATATCACTGATTTCTGATATGTAATATTTCCATCCAGCCAGCCGATATATTATGAGACGATAAAGTCTTACGTTCGGAGCTTTCGTGTATTGTATTGTTGGCGCGCAACTACGTTTCCGAAAAGCGAATATATCTTTGTATCTGTTATGTTTGCGTTCACCTGCAAGCACGTGTCTTGGCGCCGATAAAAATTGGCAGGCGTCAGTCTTTCCGATGAAATGCTGCAATGCGGCAAGTTTTTGCGCCGCACGCGCGGCGGGACACCAAAAGTTAATTTCGTAACAAAAGGTGATCTCAATCGTTGCCCAAACAGCAACCAGCGGGCGGTGCGGTCACGACAAGACGCCGGATGGTGGAGGAATTGCCTTTGGATTGCCACGGAGTCGCAACGGTCGAATCGATGCGGGATCGAAAAACGGCCAAATTGATTCGAATGCTCTAAACGCGACATAAAGACTTTGGAGGCACAGTGGCAGCAGGGTGCGGGCTTTTGGCGGTTGAAGCGAAAGGGCGCTGCCAATATATTGGAATCCTGAGGAGGAAAGGCCGAACTCCGATGACGACATCGACGACAGAACCGAGCGCGAGGTAGCGCTATGTACGCACCGCGCGTTCTTGTGAGCATGCTCGGCGCCTTGGCCGTGTTTGCGATCGTTACCTATTTCCTAAACGGCTCGCTGGCGTCGACGCTTATCCAGACCGTCATATGCGCCGTCCTGATGCAGGTCGGCTATTTCTTCGCCGTGCTTTACCTGGTGTGGAAGAAGGCGCGGGAGAAGGAAAGACAGGCCGCCGAGATGGCGCAATTGGCCGGCGACGACAAGTCGGCCGCCAACACCGCGCCGCGCCGCCTCCATCGACCCGGCCACTTTAATCGCTGATCAAGGCTGGTCTCCGCGCTCGGCGGACCACACGGCGGTACTCGAGAAAATCTCAGATTTGACGCGTTTGCGACACGATCGCCCTGCATGGTTCGGCCGTTGCCATCCTGGCGACGTCGCGTGGCTGCGGCTAACCCAAGAAGCGGAGCCGCGCTGGAACCGAAATACCGCAGAGCTCGCAAAGACAAGCGCGCTGCCTGTTAGACACGATGCTGGAGGCCCTCATGACCACAGACGTCTGCGTCATCATCGCCGCAAAGAATGCCGACGCAACCATTGCCCGAGCCGTTGCATCGGCCCTGGCAGAACCGGAAAGCGCCGAGGTGGTGGTGATCGACGATGGCTCGACGGATGACACCGAGGCGGCCGCGCGCTCTGCCGACGATCTGAGCGGGCGCCTGACGATCGTCCGCTTCGAAAGCAATCGTGGGCCTTCGGCCGCCCGCAACCATGCCATTTCGATCAGCCGTTCACCGGTGCTTGCAATCCTCGACGCGGACGATTTCTTCCTGCCGGGTCGTCTCGGTCGGCTGCTTGCGGAAGACGATTGGGACTTTATCGCCGACAACATCGCCTTCATCGACGAGGCCGCAGCGACCGACGTCGCCCAGAAGATCGATGAGTTCCAACCGCAGCCCCGCCTGCTCAGCCTGATCGACTTCGTTGAAGGCAACATCTCCCGGCGCGGCGTGAAGCGCGGCGAGGTCGGGTTTTTAAAGCCGCTGATGCGCCGCCACTTCCTGGAGGGCCACGCCATCAGCTACCGGGAAACGCTTCGATTGGGCGAGGATTACGATCTCTATCTCCGCGCCCTGGCAAAGGGCGCGCGCTACAAGGTTATCCGCAGTTGTGGTTATGCGGCCACCGTCCGCAGCAATTCATTGAGCGGCAGCCATCGCACCGAGGATCTCAAGCGCCTCTACGAGGCCGACCGGATTATCCTGGCCGCAAACACATTGGAGAGCGAGGCTGCGGCCGCCATCCGAAGGCATGAGCGGCATATCAAGGACCGTTATCAGCACCGGCACTTTCTCGATCTGAAGAGAGAACGCGGCGCGGCGGCCGCGATAGGCTACCTCCTGCGCCAACCCGATGCCGTTCCTGCGGTCACGGTCGGCATCCTTGCCGACAAGACCGAGCGCTTCAAACAGCCTCACTCGGATGCGCCGGCCGCGCTCGGTGGTTCCGGAGGGTTGCGTTACCTGCTTTCCCCCACTGCGGACGGTCGCCAGTAGTCATTTAGGCCACGGCACTTTCTGGGTGCCGTGGCCGTATCGTCAGAAATACGCGCGACGCACGGCCGCAAGAGCCTCCAGAAAACGGTCCTTACGCTCGGCAAGTCGGCCGTCGCTGCTCAATTGCGGCGCCGCCCGGATTGCCTGCCAAAGTGCAAGCGTCGAAGGGGCGGCGAGAACCTGCTTGGCAGCGCTGCGCAAAAAGGTCTGTCTCGGCTCAGCCACCGCCACCATCACATTGTGATCGACGGGGCGCAGGTTCGTCACATCAGCCAGCGTCTGTGCCTCGAAGCCCATACCCCAGAAGCGCTCGCCCTTGATCATGGCTTCGGCACGGCTCGAGACCGGCACGTGGCGCGGCTGGTAGTGAACGCCAACGGTGCTTGCCCAGTCGTTCCACTTGAAGCTGTTGATGCTCTCGGACGTGGTGACGGCCACCCATGGCACGCGAAAGGCGTCTGCGAGAATGGCGCCATGCATCGATTCGGCGATGATGAGTTCGGATTGGGCAATCTCGCGGATCACGCTTTTGGCTTCGCCCCGCGGGTCGATATAGTGCAGGCCAACGGTACCGCAGGTGACCGGCCACATGCCGGCAATGGCGCTTTCCCAATGCGGAACGAAACTGCGTTTGTGGAGCTTCGGCAGGTTTTGGAACTCGGGCATCTCCGCGACCATCACGGCGGGATCGACGATACCCAGTTCAGGCGCGATGCCGATCTTCCCGGCGGTCAGCGGACCTCGAACACAGCGGATATCCCATTCCTTCGGATCGCGCATGTCTGGCAAGGTGCCGTAGCCGAAGCCGCTGCCGATAACGAGCTTTCTGACACCGTCAGGCAAAAGTGCACGGTTGAGCACGGTGCCGACCCCCACCAGCAGGATTTCCTCGTGAGCGTCGCGGAACCCAGGCAGCAGGAAATCCCAAAGCCAAAGATTGAGGTCGTCGCCAAAATTACCGTGCTGAGATTCCCAGTAGTAGGGGTTCATGGGCAGTCCCTTCTTTCAAAATGCTGGATACGTCCGGATGCCGCGCCAGGCGGTCTTGTTCTTCCTCCTCGAAGGAGTGCTTCGATCAATGCGCGCGAGAAAACTTGCCGACGGCGAGTTCCAGCGCGCTTTGCAAGAGCCTTGGATCACGCAGGACCCAACGCGCCAACAGGCGGAATTGCGGTGACTTGCGTCGCTTGAGCCGACGCGCCTGGCTCCACAGCGCCTGCCGCCGTGCCGTATGTTGATAGGACCGGATCGAGGCGATTGCCGCAGGCTTGCGTGAGAACCGGCCCTCGAGCGTTTCCAGAGCAACGAATGTGTTGAACTGCTGCTGCAGGAACTGCGGCGAATCGTTGTCGATCGAGTGAAAGATGTTGATGCCCTCGCCGCGCTCGGCGCCAGCTTCATCACAAAGCACGACGCGTTTGGCGGCAAGAATGCAGTCGCAGAAGAACAAGACGTCCTCGGCCGCCAGTCTCAGCGCCGCATCGAAGCGGACCGTCTCGAAAAGGCTGCGCCCGATCACCATGCAGGAGAGATGCAGGAAGCTCCAGTTTCTGAGCATCACATTGGTAAGGTCAGGAACTTCGACGACCAGCGGCGCTTCCTGCAGTCTGACGACGCTGTGGCTTTCCGTCAGCTCGGCAACATCGAAATGGTAATAGAACGCCTCGCCGCCGGTGATCGACGCCCAATAGCAGTCGGCACTGAAGCGGCTCATGCTTTCATAGGCATTCTTCAGATGATCCGGGGTCCATTCATCGTCAGAATCGAGGAATGCCACGAACTCGGAATCGCCGGGAACATGGTCCAGTCCGGTGTTGCGTGCGCCGCCAGGCCCCTTGTTGGGCTGGCTTATCACGGTCAGTCGCGCTCGTTCCTGCTCACTTAACGGCTCCAACTCCTCATCTATCGAATAGGGGGAGCAATCGTCTATCACCAGAACGTGGAAGTCCTGAAACGTCTGGGCAAAGACGGAGGCAAGCGCCCGCCGAAGAATACCCGGTTCCTTCTGGTAGTACGGAATAATAACAGTCAGCTTCGCCATCTTTTTGCCCCTGCGGTTTCTCTAAAAGAGTCTTGCGTGGTCTCCTCCCACCGGGTCGCGGCCTTTCATCTAGCCCTAGTCCTTTGTCGGAAATCCTTCAAAGGCATCATAGGATGCTCGCTATGCCCTCAACCGTAAATGCCAAGTCCGTGACACGGAATGTCGGCTGGAGCGTCCTTTCAAAGACAGGTACTTTCGGGCTGAAATTTGTCACCGTGCCGATTCTTGCGCGTATCCTGACGCCGGAAGAGTTCGGGACGGTGGCCGTTGCACTCACTGTCGTCCAGTTTTTGGCGATGATCGGCGGTGCTGGTCTCGCCTCCGCGCTTATCATTCAGCGCGACGAAGACATGGAGCTCATCCACTCCGCTTTCTGGGCCAATCTCGCGGTCGCGCTGCTGATGGCGCTTGCACTTTTCGTCTTCGCCGATCCATTGGCAAGCCTGCTCGGGGCACCCGAAGCGGGGTACCTGATTCGGATCATGAGCGTGCTGATCCCGCTGCAGCTTGGCGGAGACGTCGCCTATTCTCTCCTCGCAAGGCGGATGAATTTCAGCAAGGATGCGGTCTGGACCATGGTCTCCGAGACCGTCGGGGCGCTTGTTGCCGTCGGCACAGCAGTGCTTGGCTTCGGCGTTTGGTCGCTGCTGGCGCAGCTTTTCGTCTCCGCATTCATCCGCCTTGCCGGCCTCTATACCGTGTCCGGCTATGTGCCCCGGCTCGTCTTTTCCCCACGCCGCGTGCTGACGCTCAGTCGGTTCAGTTTCGGCATGATGGGGTCGGAGATTGCCAATTTCGTCACTTTCCAATCGCCAATGGTGGTGATCAGCCGGTATCTCGGCCTTTCGGACGCCGGTGCCTATTCGGCGGCGAACCGTTTCTCCAGCATTCCCAACCAGATCGTGCTTTCGGCGGTCATGGGCGTTCTCTTTCCCGCCTTCAGCCATATGGGCGAGGATCGCCAGCGGCGGTCTCAAGCGTTGATGTTGAGCACGCGGGTCACCACCGTGCTGTTGGCACCGATGATGTTTGGCCTTTGGGCGCTCGCCGAACCGGCGATGCTGGTGCTATTCGGCCAGCAATGGGCGGCCGCCTGGCCGGTCCTTGGTTTGCTTGCGCTGTCAAAGGGACTTTTGACGCCCTGCAGCACCTACGTCCCCTACCTGAAGGGCATCGGCCAGGGGACAGTCCTCTTCTGGTGGGCAGTCATCCGCGCCGTCGTGACGACCGCGGCGGTCGCCTACGGGGCAATGGGCGGCTCACTTGTTGAAGCGATGATTGCGCTCTGCATCGTCAACCTGGCAACGCTGCTCGGCTATTCCTGGGTCGTGTTCCGGGCCGATCGCCTGCCTTTCTTGCGCGGCTTCCTGATCTCGATCAGGCCGATGATCGCGGCGTTCGTGATGGCGGTTGCCGTCAGGCTCTTGCTGGACTTCTATGGCGCGCTGATACCGAGCGCGGTTCTCCAGGTGCTGATTGGCACGGCAATCGGTGGCTTGATTTATCTCGCGCTGATGTTGCTCGTCGAGCGCCCGTTGTTGGCGAAACTCTACGGCATGATCCGCAAGCGCAACGCATCGCCTGGTGTGCCCGCGGCGGCTGAATAACCGATTTCAAGAGCCGGAAACTGCCTCATCCTCGCCGCATTTCGGCTCGGCTCGGGTCCGTATTGGCCATTTGTCGCGTGACAAGAGAGAAAACCAGCACAATTTTACCGCGACTAGCGACACCAAACACTAGTAAAAGCATCAGCAAATAAGCGGCTGATAATATTCCGTAAATGCCCTATGCATAGGCTTTATTCCCGACGCCGGCGCGCAAATGGGTAAATCTTCCTAGAAATTATTGAACATCGGATGCTGCATTGCAACAAAGTACGGCCGATTCGTTTGTTGCAGCGCCATATTTTCATCCGTGCCCGGGCCTAGCCTTTAGCACAATGAATGCGGGCTCTGGTCTGCTCTGTTGAAACGGTCGCCTGGAAAATGGCGCTGGCAGATAGGGGTGACGGACATCGTGGATGTGAACGCGAACATCTCGTCGCGGATCAATCTGATGCGCATCGTGCTGATCTCCGGCATCGTCTTCGTGCACGTGCCGCATGATCCGGCGACGAGCCCGTATGTCGGCACCTATGGTGTGCTCGATTGGCTGCGCGTCTTTCTTGGCGACAGCCTTTTTCGTGTCGGCGTCCCGTGCCTCAGCGCGATCTCCGGCTATCTCCTGTTCCGGCGTGGCCTCGACAGTTTCGACTATGGCAAAACGCTCAAGACCAAGGCCAGAACCGTCCTGTTGCCCTTCCTGCTTTGGAACATTGCTTTTCTGGCACTGGCCTTCGTTGCGCAAAGCAACGGTATCGGCTTCGGATATCTGCCCGATGTCGTGGGCGCAAGCACACGGGAATGGTTGAACCTCGCCGTGGCGCTCCAGGATCTGCCGATCAACGTGCCGCTCTACTTCCTGCGGGATCTGCTGCTTTGCATCGTGCTGTCGCCGGTACTGGCTTGGCTGATCAAGCGTTATCCGATGCAGACGCTCGCACTGTTGCTCGCCTATGCCGTGCTACCGCTGCCAAACGGCATCTTCCTGAAGAAGTCGATCCTCTTTGGTTTCAGCGTCGGCATATACATGAGCCTGAATCGCGTTGACGTGCGCAGTCTCGATCGCTTTTCCTGGCCGATCACCATCGCCGTCCTTGGCGCTTCGGTGCTGCTTTCGCTCGTGCTCTATCGGTACGGACCCGACTTTCCGGTCTGGGTCGATATGCTGCGCAGTCTGACCGCCCTCTCCGGCATTCTCGGCTCCTGGGCGGTTTCCGCGTTACTGGTCCGCACGAACGTCGGGGCATCTCTGGCGCGCGGCGGCGGGCTCAGCTTCTGGATCTTCTGTACGCACTATCCGCTGCTGGTTCTTTTTTGGATGATTTGGAACCGCGCCGGCTTCGGATATTACCCGGCCTTCTATTACACGGTTCCGTTCATCACGATCGCAATCCTTGTCGCCGCCTACGGCCTCGCCGGGCGCTGGCTTCCGAACCTGACTGCAATCCTGACCGGCAGCCGAGCGGGCGCCGCCCGAGGCGCAAAGGTGCGGCCGGCGGAACAGCGCGCCGAACTTTCACCACAGCAAAGGACCTGACCATGAGATCTTCTGGACCTCACCGCCTCGCCCTGTTGAGCCTTGTCGCGATTGGCCTTGCCGGCCCGGCAAACGCCGGGGACACAGCAGAGGCAAAGTCCTTCATCGACAACTTCGATACCCTCGACACCGGCATCTGGTATGTCTCCGACGGCTGGAACAATGGCGCCCACCAGAACTGCACCTGGTCCAAGAAGCAGGTGAAGGTCGAGAACGGCATCGCGGAACTCTCCTTCACCGAAGGAAAGCTTGGCAAGCGCAACTACGCCTGCGGCGAGATCCAGACACGCAAGCGCTTCAGCTACGGGACCTATGAGGCCCGCATCAAGACGGCCGATGGTTCCGGGCTGAACTCGGCGTTCTTCACCTATATCGGCCCGGCCGACAAGAAGCCGCACGACGAGATCGATTTCGAAGTCCTCGGCAAGAACCCCGCAAAGGTTCAGATCAACCAATATGTCTCTGCCAAGGGCGGCAACGAAAAGCTTGTCGACGTGCCCGGCGGCGCCAACCAGGGCTTCAACGACTACGCCTTCGTCTGGGAGAAGGAACGTATCCGCTACTACGTCAACGGCGAACTGGTCCACGAAGTGACCGATCCCGCGAAGATCCCCGCCAACCCGCAGAAGATCTTCTTCAGCCTTTGGGGAACCGACACGCTTTCGGATTGGATGGGCGCCTTCTCCTACAAGGGACCGTCGACCATGCAGATCGACCGGATCGCGTTCACCGCGCCGGGAGACGAATGCCAGTTTGCCGAATCGATCGCCTGCCGAACGAACTAAGCGGCGGCCAGGAACCGCATTCCTAATCGACGCGTTCAAACCGCGACGCCCAACGTTTCAAACCATGCTCGGCGACGGCCGAGCAGAGAACCGGATATTCGATATTCATGCTGCAGGTACTTTATTTCGCACAGGATCTTGCCGACCCCGCCGTTCGTCGGCGTGTCCTGATGCTCCTTGCCGGGGGTGCAAGGGTCAAGCTTGCGGGGTTCAGGCGCGACGCAAACCCGCTAGCGGCGATCGAGGGCATCGAGCCCATTGAGCTCGGGACAACGCATGACGGGCGTTTCGTTCAACGGATCGGCGCGATCGCCAAGGGCTGCTTCTCGCTCAGGCAGGCGCTGCGCAATGTCGAACGCCCGGACGTGATCATTGCGCGCAATCTCGACATGCTGGCGATCGCCAGGAAGGCTGTGAGTGTGTTGGGCGGTGACGTGCCAATCGTCTACGAATGTCTCGACATTCACCGCCTGCTTCTGCGCCCCGACATCGCCGGCAAGACGTTGCGGGCGAGCGAGGCGTTTCTCGGGCGTGATGCGCGGCTCCTGATCACCAGTTCTCCGGCCTTCGTCGAGCACTATTTCCGCCCGCTTTCCGGCATCACGGCCCCGACCATGATGCTGGAAAACAAGGTGCTCGAGCTCAACGAGACCATGGCGCGACCGCTGGTTCCGGCAGCGTCGCCGCCAAAGGATGGGCCGTGGCGCATCGGGTGGTTCGGCGCATTGCGCTGCCGCAAATCGCTGGCGCTGCTGTCGGCCTTTTCCCGCAAAATGGAAGGACGCTTCGAGATCGTGCTGCGCGGTCGGCCGGCCTATTCGCAGTTCGATGACTTCGAGGGCTTCGTGCGCAATGAACCCTTCATGCAGTTCCACGGGCCCTACCGCAGCCCGGAAGAACTGAGCGACATCTATTCCGACGTGCACTTCACCTGGGCGATCGATTTCTTCGAGGAAGGCCAGAACTCGAAATGGTTGTTGCCGAACCGGCTCTACGAGGGCTGCCGCTTCGGCCGTGTGCCGATTGCGCTGCGCGGTACCGAGACGGCACGGTTCCTCGCCATCCGCGGCCTCGGCATGCTGCTCGACAAAGCGGAGCCGGAGGCGCTCGCCACCCTGCTCGGCTCGATCGACCCCGAGCGTTACATTGAGGCATCCGGCCGGATCGCGACTTGCGCGGCTGATACTTGGATTTTCAGCCGCAGCGACTGCGAAAGCCTTGTCCGGCGGCTTTCGGCGGTCACGTCGGCGGCTCCGCCGCGGATCGCGCCTAACCTCTCCCCAACTCCTCAGAACGAAGGCGGATTGTCATGAGCAACAACACGCTGGCTTCGACACGAACCCTTATCGTCATTCCCTGCCTCAACGAGGCTGAGCACATCGAAGGCCTGGTTGAGGGACTGCGACCGGCAGCGGCGCATCTCAACGGCGCCATTCTGATTGTCGACGGCGGCAGCACGGATGGCACGCGCGAGATTGCTGCCCGCCTCGCCAAGGCACATGCCTCGGTGCTTGCCCTCGACAATCCGAAGCGCATCCAGAGTGCGGCGATCAATCTTGCCGTCGCCGAATATGGAGCGTCCTACGATTACCTGATCCGCATCGATGCTCACGGGACCTATCCAGACGACTACTGCGAGCGTCTTGTCGAAGAGGCGCTTGAGACCGGTGCGGACTCCGTCGTCGTCGCAATGCAGACGGTCGGCTTCACGCCTTTCCAGAAGGCGACGGCCTACGCCCAGAATTCCAAGCTCGGCAATGGTGGCGCCAAGCATCGGCTGGGCGCGACGAGCCACTGGGCCGATCACGGCCACCATGCGCTGATGCGGATCTCCACCTTTCAGGCAATCGGCGGCTATGACGAAATCTTCAGCCACAACGAAGATGCGGAGTTCGACTACCGCTTCCGTCAGGCGGGCTACCGCATCTGGATGACCGACCGGACGAGCATGGTCTACTATCCGCGGGCCAAGGTCGGCCCGCTCTTCCGCCAATACTTCGCCTATGGACGGGGGCGCGCGCGCAATGTCCTGAAGCACCGCGCCTGGCCGAACCTGCGGCAGCTTCTGCCGCTCGCCGTGGCACCCGTCGCCATTGGCGCTCTGCTCGCCGTCATCAACTGGCTCGCCGTCGTTCCGGTGGTCCTCTGGGCCGCCGCCTGCATCGGCTACGGAATGTGGATGGCACTTGGACAGAGGAACCCCTACGGCCCGCTTGCAGCCCTTTCGGCCATGGTAATGCATTTCGCCTGGTCGGCCGGCTTCTGGCGCGAGCTTCTTACCGCGCGAAACCGAAAGGTGGCGCCATGACCGATCGAGCCAGGAAACGGATCGATGTTGCGGTCTGCACCTTCCGCCGTCCGGAACTTGCAGAAACGCTGCATTCGCTGGCGCTCATCACGGTGCCCGCCGATGTCGACATCCGCGTCATCGTTGCCGACAACGACACGACGCCGAGTGCCGAGGCGCTGGTCAACCAGATGCGCCCGACCATGCCCTTCGAGATCCTTTACGTGCATTGCCCGGCGTCGAACATCTCGATCGCCCGCAATGCCTGTCTCGACAATAGCGCCGGTCACTATCTCGCTTTCGTCGATGACGACGAGACCGTATCGAGGACGTGGCTCCTGCAATTGCTCGACACGGCCGCTACGACCGGGGCCGATGTCGTGCTCGGCCCGGTTCGCGCCGAATACGCGTTGTCCGCGCCGAACTGGATGCGCCGCGGCGACTTTCATTCGACCCGCCCCGTATGGGTCGATGGCGAGATCCGCACGGGCTACACCTGCAATGTGCTGCTCGATCTCACCCGGCCGGTCCTTTTCGACAGACGGTTCAACCTGGCTCTTGGGCGGACTGGTGGTGAGGACACAGAATTTTTCCGCCATATGCATGCGGCCGGCGGACGTCTCGCCTATGCCCCGGATGCATTGGTCTTCGAACCGGTTCCGGAAAAGCGCGCGCGCCTTGCCTGGCTTGCCAAGCGCCGCTTCCGTTCGGGCCAGACTCACGGGCGCCTGTTAAGCGAGCCGGGCCAACCCACAAGGCAGGTGGTGGAAATCGCCCGGGCGATGGCCAAGTCCGGCTATTGCGCTACGGCGAGCCTCTTTCTTCTCGGATCGCCGGTCGCGCGTTCGCGCTACGCCCTGCGCGCCATCATGCATGCGGGTGTCGTCAGTGGGCTTCTCGGCGTACGTGAACTTCAGCAGTATGGGGCCGCGACCGCCGGATGACGCTCCCAGCACCAGACGTCAGTTTTGTCGTCGCGGCCTATAACGCCGCCGACACGATCCACCGCGCTATTGAGAGCGCGCTCGCACAGGAAGAGGTCGACCTGGAAGTGATCGTCGTTGACGATTGCTCCACCGACGACACCTGTGCCGTGGTCGAAGGGATCGCTGATCCACGGGTGCGGCTGTTGCGGCTTGCGAAAAACCGTGGGCCTGGCGGAGCGCGCAATGCCGGGCTTGAAGCGGCACGCGGCAACTGGATCGCCATTCTCGACGCGGACGATACCATCAGCCCCCGACGGCTCTCCCGCATGATTGCGCTGGCGTCGACGGCGAGCGCCCAGATTGCCGTCGACAACATCGACGTCGCGAACCTCGACGGGCGCGTCGAGCGCATGTTTCCCGAAGCCTTGCTCGAACACCACCGGGTGCTGACGCTTGCGGCCTTCATTCAATCCAATGTGCTTTTCCGCTCGACCTATAATTTTGGCTATATGAAGCCGATTTTCGAGCGCCGTTTCCTGAACGAGCATGGCCTTCGCTTCAAGCAGTCCATCCGGATCGGTGAAGACTACATCCTGCTCGCGTCTGCGCTCGCCCATGGCGGACGCTGCATCGTCGATCCGTCAGCCGGCTATTGCTACCACATTCGCGAGGGCTCGATCTCCCGGGTGCTCGAACTTCGCCATATCGAGGCGATGATTGCAGCCGACAAGGATTTCCTCGCAAACCACTCGATCGACGCCGAAGCGATGACAATGCAGCGTCGCCGTGACAGGAGCCTGAGCGAGGCGCATGCCTTCCTGCGCCTCGTCGATCATCTGAAATCCAGATCGTTGGTTGGGGCCGCCCAGGTGGCCTTGTCCGACCCCAGTGCGCTTCGGCACCTCAGAATGCCGATCGCCGTGCGGCTGCGACGCTTGCTTGCGCCGCTCGCACGATTGAAGCCCGCCACACCGACGGTGGCGGCTGAACGATCCACCTCGGGCAATAGCCCTCACGTACGTAAAGGATAAAGCCATGGACCGTATCAGGACCGTCAGGAAAGCTGTGATCCCGGTCGCCGGCAATGGAACGCGGTTCCTCCCCGCGACAAAGGCGATACCCAAGGAGATGCTGACGATCGTCGATCGTCCGGTGGTGCAATATGCGGTCGATGAAGCCCGCCAGGCGGGCATCGAGCACATCGTTTTCGTTACCAGCCGCAACAAGCAGGCAATCGAGGACCACTTCGACGACACGCCGGAGCTCATCTCGTCGCTGACCCGTTCCGGCAAGAATGCCCAGGTTTCGGAACTGGAAGAGATGCTGCCGCGTGCCGGCTCGGTCAGCTTTACGCGGCAGCAGGCGCCGCTCGGCCTTGGCCATGCCGTCTGGTGCGCGCGCGACGTGATCGGCGACGAGCCTTTCGCGCTGCTCCTGCCGGATATGCTGTGTCACGGGGCGCGCGGCTGCATGGCCGGCCTCGTCGATCTCTATCGCCAGACCGGCGGCAACGTCGTCGGGGTCGAGCAATGCGCCCCGGAAGATGCGTCGAAATATGGCATCGTCGGCAAGGGCGCCACCGTTCCCCACGGTTTCGAAGTCACGAAAATGGTCGAAAAGCCGCGTGCCGGCGAAGCACCGTCGAATTTTTACCTGAACGGCCGCTACATCCTTCAACCCGAGATCTTCGACATTCTCGCGCACCAACAACGGGGTGCCGGCAACGAAATCCAGCTGACCGACGGGATGCTGAAACTCTCGCAAAATCAAGTGTTTCACGCCCATCCCTATGAGGGGCGCACCTTCGACTGCGGTTCCAAGGAAGGCTTCATCGCCGCCAATGTCGCCTTCGCGCTCGCGCGCTCTGACCTCGGCGACATGGTCTATGCCGCGGTCAAGGACATGGTTCTGTCTCATGAAGGCCGCATCCGCGCGGCATAAGGCCGGTTTGGCGCCTCTAAGCGAGGCGCCAGCCTTCGGACCAAAAGGGAAACGGACAGAGCGACCCAATGAACCAAAGAAGTCTCCCCTTCAATAACGTTGTGCCGAGGGAAATGGAGGAACCCGATAGGTTCATCGACCTTGACCGGCTCTTTTCGGTCATCGTTCGCCGCGCCAGGCTGGTTGGCGCGTTCGTCGTGCTGTTCATGGCACTTGGCGCGGTCTACCTCGTTTTCGCGACGTCGTTCTATACGTCGATGACGCAGATCCTGCTCGACGAGAACCTCTCGAAATATGCCGAGGAGCAGGCAACGCCACAGAACAGCCAGCTGCTCGACACCCAGATGGCAAGCGCCGTCGAGATCCTGAAGTCCGGCGAGCTCGCCTTGCGGGTCGTCGACAAGATGAAACTCGACGACAACGACACGGTCCTCAATCCGCCACGCTCGCCCTTCGGCGCCGTTAAGGACTGGCTGAGATCCGTGACCGGCGTCTTTTCGTTTGGATCCGATATTTCCGAAGAGGCGGCCCGCAACGGACGACGTCAGAAGGCGGCCGCGCTCATCCAGCAGGGGCTGGCCGTCGAGCGCGTAAACCGAAGCTCCGTTGTTGCGCTTGCTTACCGTTCCAGCGATCCGCAGCTCGCCGCCGCTATCGTGCGCGGCTATGCAGATGCTTATCTCAACGATCAATTGAACGCCAATTTCGATGCGACGGAGCGCGCCTCCGTCTGGCTGCAGGAACGTCTTGCCGACCTCAGGCAACGCTCGCAGGTGGCTTCGCTCGAGGTGGAGAAATACCGCAGCGAGAACGGCCTGACGCTCGCTCGCGGCGAACTGATGTCCGAACAGCAACTGGCAGATCTCAACAGCCAGCTCATCATCGCTCAAGCCGACACGGCAAGCGCGTCCGCACGGTTCAAGCAGTTCCAGGCGATCGTCGACCAAGGGCCTGAAACTGCGGTCAAGAACGCGACGATTTCCGCCAAAGAGGGCGACAACTCCGTCATCCGCGAACTGCGTACCCGTTACCTGGCCGTCAGCAAACGCGAACAGGAAGTGACGCAAAGCTTCAGCGCCGACCATCCCCAGGCAGTATCGCTGCGCAAGGAAAAGTCCGATGTCGGCCGGCAGATCTTCCAGGAACTGGAGCAACTCACCGCGAGCTACCGAAACGAATATGAGGTCGCCCGCTCGCGGGAGGCTTCGCTCAGGGAAAACATCGAAGGCACAACGGGCCGAAACTCGGATGCGAACCTTTCGCTCGTGCATCTGCGTGAACTCGAGCAGAAGTCGGCAGCGTTGAAGACCCTCTACGAGACCTACCTGAACCGCTACGAGCAGGCCTCGCAGCAGCGCTCCTTCCCGATCGCCAAGGCCCGGGTGATTTCCACGGCTGGTGTTCCAACCTCGCCCTCAAGTCCGAAGAAGACCTTGGTTCTGGCACTTTCGGCGGTGCTCGGCATGATGGCAGGCGGTGCGTTCGCAGCTTTCCAGGAGTTCCGCGAGCGGACCTTCCGGCTCGAAAGCGACGTGCGTTCAATCCTCGGACACAGGTCTTTCGGCTATGTTCCGCTGATCGGCCCGCGTCAACTGACCACGACCGACCGCGTTCGCGCGCGGTTGATGAAGGGCAAGACGCCCCAGCCGGCGACACAGGCCGCAGAGCCGTTGCCGTTTGAACGGGTCAGTCGCATCGTGCTCGACGCGCCGCGATCGTCTTTCGCCGAGACCTTCCGCAACGCCAAGCTCGCCTGTGACCGGATGTTGCACGGAAACGGCTCGCGGGTGATCGGCATCGTTTCTGCCGTTCCGGACGAGGGCAAGTCGATCATCGCGGCGAACTTTGCCGCACTGCTCGCGGCGAGCGGCAAGAAGACGCTGTTGATCGACGCCGACATCCGCAAGCCGGGGCTGAGTAAGATGATCAATCCGCCGCCAAAGACCGGCCTCGTCGAGGCGCTGATCGGCGAATCTTCCTGGCCCGCCGGCATCAAGATCGACCAGAAGACAAAACTGGCAATCTTCCCGGTTGGCGGGGAAGCCGGGGCAAAGAGCGAGCCCTATGACAGCCACGAGTTGCTCGCCTCCCCGGCGATGGCCGACCTTATCGACAATGCCCGCAAATCGTTCGACTACGTGATTGTCGATCTTGCGGCGCTTGCTCCGGTGGTCGATGGCAAGGCGTTTTCGCCGCTCGCCGATGGCTTCATCTACGTTGCAGAGTGGGGCCGCACGCCGTCGCGTCTGGTGCGTGATCTGCTCAATTCCGAACCGCAGATCAACGGCAAGATCCTTGGCGTGATCCTCAACAAGACGGACATGAACGAACTGGCGAAGTACAGCGACTTTGGTGGCGCTGAGCACTATCGCCATCGTTTCGAGAAGTACTACGTCGAGAACGCCGGGACCTATCGCAGGACGGAGGCAGCCTGACCGCCCTCCCTTACCCGTCGAAATACGAAGCCTCGGACCGGAAACGGTTCGAGGCTTCTCATATTGGATGGCAGCGGCTGACAGGATCGAGTATGTCGATCCATCGATAGAGTGAATTTCCATAAAATATGATCGCTATAACCATATTTTGATAATACCTGCCGCAAACCGTGAGAACGTGACTAAGAACTCCGATATGCCGAAATACGACAGGGAACTGATTTCGATCATTGTAGCGGCGCTCGGAACTCTGCTTCTGGTCGCAAGCGCTTTGCTATTTGTCGTCATCTGAATCGGGAATACGACTTCGGGACGACCGAGCGGTCTCCCCAGCTTGCAGATTGGCTCATTCCCAGTAGCACAAGCCCTGGCTGCGTACAGCATCCATCCGGCCGGAGGTACAATAGGGGCGCTAGTAGCGACCTGTGGCTGTGGCGTTCACGCAACGATTTCAATAAAAATTATCGCCTTGTCGGATATCAGATAATAACGCTTTTCTCGTATGGGTTTCCTCAGCAAGAGCGTCGTCGTCGACATCCGCACGGGGAGATGAATGGAGAAGCAACGAGAAAGCAGGATTGATCTTCTGCGCGGACTTGCCCTTCTCTTGATCTTCGTCGGGCATTCCGAGTTCACCTTTTCAGGTTTTGTGCAGCATTCTCGCGGTTTCGCAGATGCCGCGGACGTCTTCGTTCTCTTAGCAGGAGTATCCGCTGCTCTCGCCTATTATCGTCCCGATGGATCAATCCAGTTCCTACGGCCGTGGAAACGAGCCTTCACCCTCTATTTCGTCCATATGTCGTTGTTTTCGGTGCTGGCAGGCATCTCAGGTGTCCTGTTTCTGGCCGTTGGCCCAACACCTTGGGCCGATATGAGTTCGTTCTGGGACGCTCCTTATCAGCACGGAGCAGAGGCCCTGCTGCTTATGTATATGCCGGGCAATCTCGATATCCTGCCATTGTATGTTGTGCTGCTAGGCCTCGTTCCAATTGTCTTTTGGCTTCACAATCGCTCGCAAACGATCCTGTTGTGCGTTTCTTGCTCGGTGTGGCTAGCTTCGGGCATTGGCCACATCAACCTGCAGAACTGGGCGCTGGATAGCCGTGAGTGGTATTTCGACCCGTTTTCTTGGCAGTTTCTATTCATCATCGGGATCGTTATCGGCATCGGACTGAAGCGGTCGAGACCCGTGCTTCGCCACAATCGCTCGGTGTTCGCCGCGGCCGCCATCTTCGCTATCGCTGCCATTCCGATCAATCTTGCCGTGTATCTTGGCCTCGCGGATCCCCCGCTCGGGGAATCGTACCATCAACTCGTTTCGAAAACGAACAGTGGCCCGCTGCGCATCCTCAATGTCCTGGCGATCCTGTATCTCGCATGGAACATCCGTCTCGTGCACGTTGCAGCTAACCGACCGGCCTTTGGCCCGATCTGCGCAGCCGGCAAGCACAGCCTTCCTGTTTTTTCCCTCGGGGTCCTACTGGTTTTTGTTGCCAAGACGCTAATGAACAGCACAGCAAACACTGCGCTACCGATCCAGGTGGCTATGCTCGTTACAGGCTGCCTGTTGCAGTTGGCGGTGGCATGGTGGCTTGAGGGGCGCCGACAGCAAGTCAGTTGGCGCGATCCCCAAACGCTCGTAAGCTAGACACTAGTGGCGGCGGCCGGAGCATAGCTCCTGGCAGTAAGAACTCTGCTGACCACCGTTTTTTGAGCCTAATGTTAAGTCGGAGTGATTCGACCGCTCCCATACCTCTCACCCCGCAGAAACGCGGGGATCCCTCACCTTAAAGTGTGCAGACAAAGTCGGATCGCGTTCGAGTAAGTCTCGCCATTCCTGTTCAGTGATGAGCCCAAGCCGAAACTCCTTCAGGAGAAATTGCTGCTCTTCGCTAAGTGGCGGAAGATCGTCGGGCTCTGACCAACCGAACATCACATAGTCCACCAATTTCCGCAGGAAGTGCCGCATCTTTACACTATGCTGGCCACAAGGAGTTGGCGCAAGCTGTCTTGCATCACGCGCACGTTTCGCGAAAGCGAGAGCGCCTACGCTCAGTTGAGTACCAACTGAGGAAAATCATGATTCCAGACGAAATTGCCGCAATGGCCTGGAGCATTTCAGCCCGACATATGGCACGTGGACAACGCGACCCTACGACGATGGTTGCTGAGGCGATTGCGTTGGAGCGGCAACGCTGTTTGGGCATTGTCACCGAATGCTGCGGAGAAAACAGCGACGTCGCCAGAGAGATACAACGCTCTGGCAAATAAGGTTCATCATTTCGATTGGCAATTCGCCCCGTTGCACGTGGTTTTCGCCTGCTGATGACGCTGCCGCCCTCGCTAGTTGTTGGGGTCCTGCCGCCAACCGTGAAACACCTTCTTGCAAACGACGGGACTATGTCTGCTGCGTGAACAGCGTTCCTACATTGATTTCAAAAGGAAAATGGCGATAGAGCTCAATCCCTCCAGAAGAGCGGGGTCAGGATGACCAGCACCGTCAGGATTTCGAGACGGCCAAACAGCATCATCACCGACAGAAGGTATAGGGCTGGATCCGACAAGGTCGAGAAGTTACCAGCCGGTCCGATGATCGGCCCAAGCCCGGCGCCGACATTGGAGAGCGCTGTGGCAACGGCGGAAGCAGCCGTGACGAGATCATAGCCCATGGCGCCCATCGCCAGACTGCCGAACGCCCAGATGAACATATAGGCGGTGAAGAACATGAAGACCGTGCGCTGGACATCGATATCGACGAGGCCCTTGCCATAGCGCACCGTGTGGACCGCATTCGGGTAGATCAGCTTGAAGAGGCCCGCCCGAATGGAATTGAAAATGATGATGAAACGGTAGGCTTTCATGCCGCCGGCCGTCGAGCCGGAGCACCCGCCCATGAAGGTGGCGGCGAAAGCAAGGGCGACGATGAACTCCCCCCACAGCATGTAATCGTCGCTGGCAAAGCCGGTCGTCGACAGGATTGACGAGACCGTGAAGAACCCATGCGCAAGCGCATCGCTCGCTGTGACGCCATTGGCAAGGCGCTGATAAAGACTTGCGGCAAGCGCAAGTATGGTCAGATAGGACAGGAAGACGATGATCTGCGGATCCTTCAGCGTATCGAGCCGGCCGCGAACGATGAAGAGAATGAGCACCGAAAACGGCAGGCTGCTCAAGGTCATGAAGAACGTTGCGACCCACAGGATCGGCAGGCTCTTGAAGTAGCCGAGCGAGGCGTCGTGGGTGGCGAAGCCTCCGGTCGCGATCGTCGACATTGCATGGTTCAACGCGTCGAAGCGGCTCATGCCGAGATAGGAGTAGATAATCGCGCAGGTGACCGTCAGCACCACGTAGATGAGGATGAAGGCGCGGGTAAAGGTGACGATCCTGGCGAAGGGCTTCTCGGTCGTATCCGAGGATTCCATCTTGAAGAAGGACATGCCGCCGACACGCAAGTAGGGCATGACGAAGAGCCCGAGCGCCACGATCCCGATGCCACCCAGCCAATGCAGCAGCGAACGCCAGAGCAGAATGCCCGGGGGAGCGAAATCGAGACCGGTGATCACCGTTGAGCCAGTCGTGGTGATGCCAGAAACGGATTCGAACAGGGCCTTGGCGAAATCGAGTTTCAGCGACGAGAACCAGAAAGGCACCGCGCCTACGAGCGAGATGACGAGCCAGAGCAAGTTGACGACGAGGAAGCCCATCTTGCGGCTGAAGGGCGGAGGGCCGCCCTGCGTCGCGGCCATCGTCAGAAGTGAGACGCCCCCGGTAATGAAGGCCGACACGGCAAATATCCGCCAATCCGGATGCCCATAGAACAGGTCCACCGCCGCCGGAAGAAGCATCGTGAGGGACAGGTAGAAGGCTGCCTTCGCGGCGATGTTGATCGCGGATTGGTAGAGAGATGCATGCAATGGTCGACGGCCCCAGCGCAGTTGTCCGAAAGCCCGAATCGGCTGTTGGGATCGGGCGCCATTCAATCTGAAAGTCGCGCGATTCGCACCCGCCGCTGCCGGCAAGTTCATCGGACGCAGGCCGAGAGCCCGCTTCCTATCTCACATTCGGCGCGTTTCATCACTGCCGGTGGGACGAGCAGCCGCGGCAAACGCCGATAGGCTGCGGTTTCCACAGCCGTTCTGCGGCATTTTGCTCATTCAACTCTAACTCACGAAAAGATCAGGCCTTTCGGGCGCGACAAGTCATCACCTTGACTTATTTCAGCGTGTAAAGCCTGCTTCATCCATTCCACATGCAACCTTGAGCACAACCGATGACACCCGCCCGTTTCACCCAATGCCTTCTCGTTCTTCGTTGGACGCCGATCAATCTGGCGAGCGCCCTGCATTGCAACCTGGCGTGGATCGAGGAGATGGAGACCGGCGAGGAGAAGGTGCCGGACGAACTGGCGACCTGGCTGGAAACGCTGGCGCGGACCCACGAGGAACTCGGCATCCCCGTCACATATCGTGGCAAAGGCCTTGAACCGGCAACAAGCCGAGCTGCGCGCCGTTAACCGACGCAGCCGGGCGCTGATCCAAGCGGAACTCTGCGCAGGGAGGGTCAATTGTCACCCGGTGCGATCGCGAGGGCACCGGCAGGGCTGAGCGTACCGCACCGCCAGAGCCGGTAAGATTGCTGCGTATCCCAGTCATAGTAGTAGGCCGCATCCAGTCGCTTCGCCTTCGCAAACTCGGCGAAGACGCTGCGCATGGCTGCCATCGCGCCCTCGCGCTGACGATCATCGACGGGACAGGTACGGGCCGTGTTGGCGATCCCCCACTCCGTCACCCAGCACGGCCTGCCGCTATCCGATGGCTCGCAGAAATCGAGGAGCTTGGTGACGACGGATGTGATCGCTTTCGGATCCTTGCGGGCGGGGTAGATGTGGATGCCGTAGGCATCGACATGCTTGTCCATTCCCCGGTCCCGCAGAAGCGTTATCACCTCAGCCGGATCGAGCCGCTCCATGCCTTGCCGGTCCGCTTCCTTGGCGCCCATGTCAGAGAGCCCGGCGGAGACAATGGCGGCGCCGCTGCTCTTGGCGCTTTTGCGCACCTCCTCACGGGTGATCTTTAGCACCTCGATATAGCGGTCGAGGCCCTCTTCGAAAGCTGCGCGATCCTTGAGATCCCCGACGGTTCGCGGCGTCAGCTGACCGGGTTTCTGATAAACGGCAAGATCGCCGTTGTAGCCGGCAAGGTTGATCTCGTTTGCAGGCTCCACCGCGTCGAGGCGAACACCGAGCGCGTCCAGGCGGGTGAGCGCTTCGCGAAGGCCAAGGCGATATCGATCGAGGTCCAGCTCGGACAGGCGGTTGATGTCCCAGATGCGCCCCTGGCCACTGCGGGGCCGTACCGCATCCGCATAGTAGCTTTTGTTCGCAAGCTGGATTTCGAGCAGGATACGCAATCCGAGTCGGCTTGCTATGCCGACCGCGTCGATGCTCTTTTCGACCGGCCGAGACAGGGAGAGCCGCACATGTGTGGCGCCGCTATCGGCGATCTCCTTAAGCACGCGCTCCTGCTCGGCGCGGTCGAGCCAGGCAAGATTGAGCCGATTGACCCCGTAGCGCGCGAGAGCCGTGTCCTTGGCCAACGCCGGCGGTGCGTCAAAGACTGCCGCTAGGGAAAGCTGGGCGGCGAGGAGCAGCGCCCATGGCGCTGCTCTCGTCAAGAGGCGATTAGATGCCAACCTGTTTGAGCGCACTTTGGAAGTTCGCCTCGCAAGCCGAGTACCGCTCGGTGACGGCCTGTGCATCGATCTTGGACAGGAAGTTGGCGAGATGGGCGCGCTTGTCGCTTTCGCGGTTCCACACGCCCGCCTCGATATAGGGGAAGCCGATGAATTCGAGCATCTCCCGCATGCGGTCGTCGACGGCAATCATCAACGACGGCGTACCCGCCTGCATGCCGATGACGCAGCCATGGAACCGCCGGCCGATGCAGAGGTCTCTCGACGACGACCAGGCGCGCCACTGGTTGGTGTCGAAGAACACCATGAGCTCGTTCTCTCTCTGCCACTTCTCCTGATGCTTGTACTCGGTCTTGCCGGTGATGCGTCCGCTTGAGCGGTCGTAGACCGGAGCGTTGTCGTCCACCGGGAGCGTAAGGTTATAGGCAACGACCTCGTCCTGGATGACGTAGCTTGCGACGCTATCGGGCTTCAGTAGCGCATGGGCATCGACGATCGTGTCGGCGACGCTGCCGAGATAACCGCCGAGCGCGAGTTTCTGGGCCGATGCCAGGTCCGCATTGGCAAGAGACGTCAGCGAACGTCGCATCTCGTTCGGCGCGAAGAAGAGCGAAGGGCAGCCGGTCGGCTTGACGAACTTCATGCCCTCGGCTCTCAGGAACTCCGCGGTGAAATAGCCACGGGTCAGGAAGAAGCTCTCCTTCTGCTTCAACACCTCGAGGAACCGCAATGTGCCAGCCGGCAGGTTCTCCTTGAGCCCTTCCCGTTTCTGGATGCCGATGCCCATCACCAGCACGGGCATCTTCAATTTATCGAAGACATCGGCTTCGAGATCGGCGGAATATCCCGGGCGCAACAGGTTCGCCGAGGCGAACACGCACATGTCGAATTCCTTGTTCAGGGCATCATAGACATCGTTGGCGCCGCGGCTGTTGACCAGGTGCCAGAAGGGCACATAGGTCACGTCATGTCCGCGTAAGGCGTAAGCTGCGCCCTCGCCGATCAGGTAGTTACCGGTGTTGGCGATCTTTTTGACCTGGTCGATCAGTTCCTTCTTGCTTCGGATGTCGTCGAAGTAAGGCTTGTGATGGACCGTCGCACCGGAAACACGCGAGACGGTACGCTGGAGATATGAAGGGATTCCGGTGAGCAGGATACGCATCGATACACCTGAGTTATGGGCTGACCCACAGTTGACGTAGAGCGGGATGAGGAAACGTGTGCGCAGTCTTCCTCATCCCGCCCGAACATTATGAAATCGATCGCATTCGTGCCTCGGGTAGAACGCACCCGAGGCGTCAGCGATTTATTGGCCGATGCCGATCTCGCGCAGTACCGTGCGGAAGTTGCGTTCGCGATCGGAGTAACGGTCGACGAGTTCGGATGCGTTCAGCCCGGCCAGATGGCTGGCGACGAAGTCCGCGCGGTTTTCGGCTTTTTCGAGTTCCTGCACCTCGACCGACGGCAGGCCGGTAAAGCCCAGCATTTCGCGCATCCGGTCGTCAACTGCCACCATCAGGCTCGGCACTCCCGCCTGCATGGCGATGATCGAGCCGTGGAACCGCCGGCCGAAGTTGAAGTCCATATGCGAGGCCCAGGCGCGCCACTGATTGGTATCGAAGAAGGTGCGCAAGTCGAACGGCATCTTCAGACGATCCGTACCCGGATAGGCGATATCGCCGAGCATCTTTCCCGAGCAGGAGTCAAAAACTCTGCCATCGGCATCCGGCTCGACCTTCATGTCGAAGTGCAGGAACTCATCCTGGATAACATATTGTGGCTTTGCTCCCTCGGGGTTCAGCGCGATGGCATCGACGATGCAATCGTGATTGGCGCCGAGATAACCCGAAAAGATCGTCTTTGCCTGGCCGATCTTGACGCTCGGCAGCTTCTTCATCGACGCGCGCATGTTGTTCGGCGCGAAATAGACCGAGGGGCAGCCGGTCGGTCGAACGTACTTGAAGCCCTGGTCCTTCAGATAGCCAGCCGTCTCATAGCCACGGGTCAGGAAATAGTGTTCGCGGTCCTTGAGCACGTCGAGCAGCCGCTTCGTTCCTTCCGGCAGGCCGGTTTCCAGATCCTTGCGGTTCTGATGGCCGATGCCGAGCATGACGATCGGCATCTTGAGCTTGCTCAGCACATCGGCTTCGGCATCCGCCGACAGCCCCTTGCGCAGGAGATTTGCGCAGGTGAAGACGCAGATGTCGAAGTTGTTGTTGAACTCGTCGAACCCGCTGCCGTTCTTGTGGCAGTTGTAGAGATGCCAGAACGGGATCTGCTTGGCATGCGGCGCGATGGCACGCAGAGCTCCCTCACCGATCAGATAGTTGCCGGTGTTGCTGATGTTGCGAAGCTCCTGAAGAAACTCGTCCTTGGATTCGGGCTGTTTCTGCCGTTCCGAATAGGAAACCGACAGGCCATTCGCGCCATTGGCGAGGCGCGTGTAATGGCCAGGAATGCCCGTCAGGAGGATTCTTGGACGCATGCGTAAGTCCCTTCTAGTTAAAAAGTCGCCCGGCGCGCTCAAACTGCTGCTGCAACGCCGGTATTGGATGTCTCACGCGCACGGATAACCTTGGCGCGCGAAAGAGATGAATTGTTCACGGAGCCGTCACACCAGCCAAGGAACTCCGCGAAAGAGTTTGGCCAGGCACGGCGCGCCGCCGTTCTGAGGCAGCCTTCCATGATGGGGGCAAGCAGGTTGCGGTCATGAGCAACCTCGGTGATCGCCTTCACCATGTCTCGTACCACTTGCGGGTCGGAGGGAGCGTCGATCAGGATGCCGTCCTCACGATCAACGATCAGCTCGTCCACTGCGCCGACGGCAGTCGCGATCGGGACGCAGCCAAGCTGCTGCGCTTCAGCGATCATCAAGGGCGCACCTTCCCAGCGCGACGGCATGACCAGCACGTCGGCCCAGCCGAGCGCCTTGATCAGATCCCGGCTTGCAAAGACGGGCGGGCGCACCTCGACGCCAAGCTCTTTCAGCCGGTCGGTCCAGGAGAAGCTGGCATCAGCCAGGATCTCGCCGCCGATCGCCCGGGCGTCGAACGGCACACGCGCCGCGCGCAGCTCCGAAATCGTCGCGGCGAGCCGGTCGATGCCCTTCTGCTGGTCGAGGCGGCCCATGTAGAGAAGCCTCAACCGATCGTCCTTGCGTTCGATCCGCCGCACCTGCAGCACCTCCGCAAGCACCTTCGGTGGGACGGAGAAGCTCGCGCCGTTCGGAACCGCGAAGATCTTCTCAAGCGGTACGCCGAAGCTGTGCAGATAGAATTTGAGCTGTTCCGAGCAGGTCAGGAAGGCATCGTAGCAATGCTCGTGCGCGATCGCTGCGAAAGGCTGGCCGGCCGGACGCTTGAACGGCGTGTTGTCGACGACGTGCAGATAGCAGGCCGTGCGCGTGCCTTCGGAACGCAATCGGGCGATCAGCGGGTGCACCGCCATGACGTGGTTGTTGATGACGAGATCGAAGCCCGAAAGCTGGCCCTTCAACGCGCCCCAGTCGACCTCATGATGTTCGGCGATGAAGTCGTGTCCCAGGAACGAGCCGGAGCCACCCCAGGCCGGAATGCCCTGATCCCAGAAATGAACGTAATCGAAGCTCGCATCGAACTCGTCGATCACGTCCATTCGGCTGGTGCCAAGCACGAACAGGTGCGTCTCATAGCCGGCGGCGCGCAATTCGCGGGACGCAGCGTAGATCACCTTTTCGGCACCACCGAAGGAGGCGTTCGGCACGAGCAGCGCGGCCGTTTTCTTTCCGGCCTCGCTGTGCCCGAGCGGCAGCACCGGCGAACCGCCGATTTCCGTGCGCAACGCCTTATGCAGATCGGAATAGGGCATGAGCCTCGGCGGGCGCCAGGTCCAGCGGCGGCCGGCGGTGCGGCGCAGCGGGCTCGTGGCGATTGCGTTGACGCAGTTGATCATGACCTGCTGCGGCGTGATGAGCGTCCGGCGCGGCAGAGCCCTTGGGAACGGGAACCGCACATTGAGGACCGCCGACGTCGGCCAGACCTGCTGGCTGCCGATCGAGGCGAACCAGTCGAGCGCGTTGTTGCGGATGACATCGCGCAAAAGCGCCGTCGAAATGAAGATGAGATCCGGCTGGCCGAGGTGCTCGGATCCGGCATCGAGGAACGTCGGTTCGATCTTGCGCTGCGTGGCGTCGTTGCCGAGGTGGACGAACACGACGTTCGCCTTCTCGCTCAGCCGCTCCAAGTGGCAAAGAACGTTCGGCAACATGCGCGAGCGCAAGAGCAGATCGATCGTCGCCCCGCTGCCGGCCATCACGAATGGCGGAAAGTGCACGTTGTCCGGCTCGCCGGTATTTGCCCAGAAGGCCGGGATGATATCGTCCAGGCGCAGCCTCTTCGGCTGCTTGGTCGGGTCGGTGAAGAACGAGATCGCCGCGTCTTCGGTGCGTGCGAAGAGATAGCGGGGGCATTCCTCGTGTTCAAAGTCGACGAGCATCGGCCTTTGGAACAGCGCTCTGTGGCGCTTCCTAAGGAAGCTTACGGACGTCGCACGGTCGCGGTTGGCTTCCTTGAACCGGCTTTCCGCCCGCAAGCGGTATTCGAAGGTCGTCTCGTGGCAAGGCGTGCCGACGAAACCGTGTTCCACGCAGGAAAGCCAGAATTCCCAGTCCTCGAAACCGTTCTGCCGGTCGTCGTCGAAACGAACGCCCTCCCGGAAGACATCGATGGAGATCATCGAGCCCGTGTCGCAGATGTTGTCGGTGATGCAGTGAACCAGCCTGGAATAGTGGTTGCCGTAGTGCGCTCGCCAGCTCACCGAGAAGGTATCGATATTGGTATAGACCCAGCCGGCGCCGCTCTCACGCAGTTGGCGGTAAAGGGTTTCGATCGTGCCCGGCAGAACGCGATTGTCGGCGTCGAGAAAATAGACAGCCTTCGCTTCAGACAGGTTTTCAAGCACATAGTCGATGGCCCGATTGCGCGCGCCGCCCGGCCCTGCATTCCGGCCGAAGACCACGTGGATGTCGGGATGAGCCGCAGAAAACAACAGCAGTTGATCGAAGGTCTCGTGCCGTGGGTCACCATCGACCGAGACGACGATGGCGATCCGGCAATCTGAAAGCGCCGAAGCTAATGCGGACTCGATTGCCTCGAGTGCCAGCGCCGCGTGCCCGTAGAGCGGCATGGCAATCGCGATCAGGTCGCGTGGATCGCTATTGCTTGACATGAGACGCACCACCCGACTGCTTTACCATCCGGAAGCCCGACACCTTGAGCCAGGAAAAGTCGACGGAGTCGGTGACCGCACGGCTGAGGATCATCAGATCCATGGGATGGCGCACCGGCTCGTCCAATTGGAAATTGATATTGATCGGCTGCTGGTTCGTGACCTCGCGCCAGCCACTGAAAAAGGCCGAAGGCTTCACCGAGCCCTTGCGGGCGAGTTCGGCAACTTCCGAACGCGCGTTCGAAGTCGCTGGCGCGAGCAGGAAGCTGACGGCAGCGGGCGCCCCCTTCGGATGATCGACGATGGCGCTTGCGGAGAACGAAATGGTTCCGGGCTCGACCGCCCGACCGATGGCGCCGGCCGACACGCCGCTCGGCAGCGGGTGGCAGACCACTGCGTGTTCGTGCTCGAGGTAGCGCACGGTCTGGAACTCCGGAACCACCGGCGTGACCGACACGTCGACGATCTGACTCAAGAGATCCACCGACAGCCGGTAATCCTCGATGAAGTGACCGTCGAGCAGCGCCGTTGGCGCGATCATGTTCGGCATGCGTGTCGGCTTGACGCCGGGAAGGCCCGTATAGATGCGGAACGCGAGCGGACGCAGATCGAGGTCGGCGTGACGCGTTTCGGAGCGTGCGGTGTAATGCTCGCTGGCAATGGGGTAACCGAGCGAAAGACCGATGGTTTCCGAGCCCGTCGTTGACACCCTCAACCGCAACGTTCTTGCGCCGCCTCCGCAGGTGCGCGGCAAGGCGAAGAAGTTCCACGTAGGCACCAGCTGTGAAAACGGCACGGACCATTCGGCCACGCCTTCGCCGCTTTCGACATAACTCAGGACGACGACCAGTTCGCCACCGTCTCTCGGAACGGAATTGAAATGAAGCGCGATGCCTGCCACGCCATGGCTTGAAACCGGCAGGAGTTGCTCGACGAAAGCATTGGCGATCAGATGGCCGATGCCTTCGTCCTTGGGGTCGACATAGGGATCGTGCGCAAAGACCTCGGTGACCGGCTCCCAATTGCGCGCCTGGAAGGCGTCTTCGAGCGCACGATAATTCTCGAGCAGCGTTTCGCGCTCGCGGCGCAATAGCGCGAGCTCCGACGTGATCGCACTCGAAAACCGCGCAAGACGCCCGACACCACCGTCGACCAACGCCTGAATGATTACGGCACTTTCTGCCGCCGTGTGTGCGCTCAACCGCTTGACCGGGAAATCCGGTACGGTGCCAAGCGCACGCAAGGACACGAGCCGTTCCGCAAGGTCCTCCTCCCCCTCTTTTGAGAAGGCAAGCCCGATCAGCGGGAATACGTTTTCGAGAGTGGTTTGGGCCCGATCGCCCTTGGGAAGGAAATGAACCAGGTGCTCGATGCCGCTACCTTCGACACTCGCCCTGTCATGATCAGATGCCACCACCAGCTTTCGCTTCGCTTGCGAATACCTCACGCCAGAAGACATCAACTCTTGCACGCGCCACCTTCAATATGAACAAGTTCCCTCTGAAGTTGAATTCGCCGAAACGAAATACATCGGCGAATTCAAGCTCATACGAAAATCATATCAAGGTTATTTGCACTGCACAATAAGTGATATTTGTGTTTTTCGTGAAATAATACTTCGGATTTTGAAGTATTATACAGATGAAACCAGTGAGATATTAGAGGTAGAAGCACTGTTTGTTGCCTTGTCCAGCAACATCATCTGCCGCGCGATGCAGTCACCCAACCGGAACCGCTGTTCGATCGTCCGGCGGGCGGCCGCACGCATCTCGGTATACTTTTCCGGATGACGCAACGCTTCGGAGAGCGCGCCCGCGAGCGCGTCCGTATCAAAGAATGGCACAAGCAGGCCGTTGCGACCGGAACTCACGACTTCCTGCATCGGGGCGGTATCCGACCCGATGACAAGTGCACCGCAGGCCATGGCCTCCAGCACCGACCAGGAAAGCACGAAGGGATAGGTCAGATAGATATGCGCCGCCGAGATCTGGAAGAGCTGTCGCAACACGGCATGTGGCACGACGCCCGGAAACAGGAACCGGTCTGCCGGCACATCCAGGGACTGAAGCAGGTGATCCCTCCAGGATCCTCCGCCCGGCGGCGGAGCGCCGTAGCTGACGCCATCGCCTCCGACGAACACGAAGAGCGCATTGGGATGTTCCCGCGCGACTTTCGCCGCCGCCGCAATCGCCTGCGGAAAGCCGCGATAGGGCTCGAGGTCGCGGGCCACGAAAGTGACGATCGACGGATCGCCCGCCTTCAGCACCCGCCCATCCGGAAGCTTGAGCGAGGCCGACGCATCCGGACGGAAGACGCGCGTATCGACGCCCTCATGGCAAACGGCAATGCGTCCGCGGTGCTCGGCCGGATAGAGGCTCCTTTGCCAATGGGTCGGACTAATGCCGCCATCCATTACCTCCAGCGACAGCAGCTGCGCCATGTTGCGCAGACGCAGCCGCTTTCGCGTGTCCGAATCGGGTTGGTCGTCAGGGGCAAAACCGATGTCCGCCCCTTCCGCGCGATAGAAGAATTCGCAATAGCCGAGCGCTGGTACGTTCGGCAGCACGTCCTTGACGAACATCATGCTGCCCCAGCCCGTGTGCCCAACGATGACGTCGGGCATCTGGCCCTGCTTCGCCATCGCCTCGAAGGTCTCTGCGACCCGGTGACCTATGCGGACGTGATGGTCCGGAACGCCCAAATGCCTTGCCATTTGCGCATTGGCCTGCGGTCCCGGCTCCGCCCTGTGGCGGATGACCCGCGTGGACGGAATCCGCTGATCCACGGTTTCCGTCACGAGGGTTACTTCATTTCCCGTCTGCGCCAAATGGGCCGCGAGAGCGGCGAATTGGCAGAAGCCGCGCCGGTGTACAAATGCTACGTGCATGTTCCTAGCCTTTTACCGATGAAAGGACAGCGTTCGCGCCGCGGCTCAGATGCCGTAACGCGTCGCATTCCCCCAAACCAGCTCAAGCCGGTGCAGCGTTTGAAATGCGGTTTCGAGATTGCGCCGGTCCTGCTCGCCGTGGCTGAGCACCCGTTCATAGGCACCGGCAGCTTTCCTGAGCGAATCGCAGAGCTGCCTGCCCTTTTCCGAAAGCCGAATGCGAGCCGAGCGCCGGTCGCGCTGCGATGCAGCCCGGTCGATATATTCCCCATCGCCGAGTTGTTTCAGATAGTAGGACACATTGGAACCGACATAATGGCCGCGATCCAAAAGCTCAGCCACGGACACCTCGGCATCGCCGATCGCGAGCAAGACCATGGCTTGCGCCGGGCCAATGTCGTCGACGCCAAGCTTTGTCAGCTCGGCGCGCAACAGGCCGGTAAACCGTCTGCTTGCTCGCTCCATCATCCGCGCCAGCTCGAAATAACTGACCACGGAGGCTTCGCTCTCCTGGCCAATATCTTCGTGTTCGGCGGCACTACCAACTGCGTCATCCCCGGGGCGGATGGCAACAGCGCCGCCGAAATCTGCGAACGGGTAGAGAATCTTTTGATTCATCCCTCTCTCCAACTAAGCATTACTACGATATTCAAAAATTACTTCAAATTTTGAAGCAATTTTTGGCCCCCTTTACTCCCCCCGAATATGATTATCTTGAGCATTCCACCATTATTGTGTCACACTTATCACGGCAACACTGTGATTTAAGTGATAACAAACAAAATAGCTTCCTCAAGACCCCAACGAACTTATCCAGAAAATCGCCACGCGTGACAGCAAACGAGGCAATATGATTAGCAAGAACCAAATTGGGCCAAAGACGGCGCAAAATGGAGCAAACGATCCACGGCTGCTTATTTTGAAGGCGCGCCGCGTGTTCGTTTTGGCACTTATTTATGCAGCGCTGCTGAGCGCTTGCATCGGCATCTTGCAGCTCTCCACGCCGCTCTACATGATGCAGGTCCACGACCGGGTCCTGAACAGCCAGAGCATGGACACGCTTACCATGCTGACGATTCTGGTGATCGGCGCGCTCATTATCTATGGCGTGCTCGAATATATCCGGGCGCTGACGTTCCAGGCGATGGGAAGCGCGGTCGTGCGTTGGCTGAACCTGCCAGTGTTGACCGCAGCAGTGCAGGCGGCGGCCGATCAAGGGCTGACCCGTGCGACCCAGTCGCTACGGGACCTGGCTGAGTTGCGCAGCTTTCTTACGACCTCCGCCGTCAGTGCACCGCTCGATGCCGCCTGGTCGCCAATCTTCCTCGGCGTGCTCTTTGCGCTGCACCCGATGTTCGGCCTTCTTGGCGCCATTTCCATTGCCCTGCTCGTGTGTTGTGGATTGCTGACTGATTTGCTGACTCGCCGGCTGATGAAAGAGGCCAATCAAGCCAATATCGAGGCCGTCTCGAAAATTGGTGCGAGCTTGCGCCACGCCGAGGCCATTGAGGCGATGGGCATGCTCCCGGCTCTTGCCCGCCGCTGGCGCGCGGCGCAACTGCATGCTCTGGATGCGCTCGAAGTCAGCGGCAGCCGAAGCAAGGCGATGGCCTCCATCACGCGCTCGATACGCTTCATGATCCAGGCGGCGGCGCTAGCGACGGGTTCTATCCTCGTGATGAAACAGGAGATCTCGCCCGGCGCGATGATGGCCACGACCATTCTGGTCGGACGCCTTCTCGCCCCATTTGATTCGATGATCGAAAACTGGCGCCAATGGGTGCTGGCCATCGCCAGTTGGCGACGGATCGAGGCGGCACTCAAGGAAGATCTCGCCGTACGCCAGACGATGCCGCAGCCGCGCACGCAAGGCGATCTCGTCGTCGACAAACTGGTCTATGCCGCCCCCGGTCTCGATGTGCCGATCATCAAGGGCATCGGATTTTCGCTTTCGCCGGGCGAGGTCCTCGGCATCGTCGGGCCGTCGGCTGCGGGAAAGTCGACGCTTGCCCGCCTCCTTGTCGGCATTTTGAAGCCGACCACGGGCGGCGTTTTCCTCGACGGCAACAACGTCTATCTCTGGGAGCGCGCTTCGTTCGGGCAGATGACCGGCTACCTGCCGCAATCGGTCTCGCTGCTCGAGGGTACCATCCGCGATAACATTTCGCGCATGGAGGAAGGCGAGCCTCAAAAGGTGCTCGACGCCGCCCGCCTTGCCGACGTGCACGACATGATCGGCCGGCTGCCACTCGGCTACGATACGCCGGTCGGTGATGGCCATTTGACGCTTTCCGGTGGCCAGCGGCAACGCATCGCACTTGCCCGCTGCCTCTATGACCGCCCCCGTCTGATCGTTCTCGACGAGCCGAACGCCAACCTCGACGCGATCGGCGAGCGAGCATTGATCCGTGCGATCGAGCGCGCCCGCAATGACGGCGCGATCGTCATCATGATCGCCCACCGGCCAACCATCATGCAGGCGGCAGATAAGCTGCTCGTCCTCGAAAACGGCCGAATCACCCAGTTCGGACCGCGCACCGACGTGGTCGCATCCATGACCCCCGGCGAACCGAGACGGGAAGGCGTTTCCGCATGACAAAGAAACCCAATCTACCGATCGCGCGCGATGCAAAGAACGCGGTGACGACGGGTGGCGGGGAGAACCTGCCTGCCATCGTCGACCGGCCTCATCCTCTACATGGGCTGGATGTCGATGCGGAAGGCAGCGCCTCCGCCCCACTGCGCGGCGTGGTCCTTGCCGGTCTCACGACCATCCTCGTCGCCTTTGGCGGCTTTTTCGGCTGGGCTTTCTCGACGGAGCTCAGCAGCGCCTCGGTCGCAAGCGGCACGATCGTGGTCGATTCGAAGCGCAAGACCGTCAGCCACTTCGAGGGGGGCATTCTCAAGCGCCTACTCGTCCAGGAGGGTGATCGCGTTGCGGCCGGACAGCCACTCGTCAAGCTCGAAGATACTCGCGCCCGCTCCGACCTGCAGGCGCTGCAAAGCCGTCGCCTCGGTCTGATCGCGAAGCTTGCCCGCCTGAGGGCGGAACAGTCGGATTCACAAGAAATCACGTTCCCCGATGATCTGAAGGGCGCGCCGGATCCGGCGGCCGATGATGCAGTGAAGGCCGAAACGAACTTTTTCGAGCGCCGGCGCGAAGCAAAAGCCGGTCGCCTTGATGTTCAGGGCAAGACCATCGAAGAATTTTCGGAGAAAGCCAAATCGCTCACCGAGCAGATCCGCGCGACCGACCGACAGATCGAACTGATTACCGAGCAGCGGACCGCGATCGCCACTCTCGTCGCGAAGGAGTTCGCGCAGCGCTCGAAGCTTATCGAAATCGATGCCAAACTCAGCGAGCTTGCAGCGACCCGCGGGGAGCTCGCCGGTAACAAGGCGCAGGCTGAAAAGGCCGAGGCCGGCGCGGAATTGGGCCTGACGGGTATCGAGAATGAGTTTCAATCGGAGATCGCCGGTGAAATCACCACGGCCCGCCTTGAGCTTTCCGATGTCGAAGAACGGTTGGTGTCCGCCAAGGATGTCCTGAACCGACTGGATATCCGCTCGCCACAGGCCGGCACCGTCACCAACATTCAGTTGCGCACGGCAGGCAGCGCCGTCTCGGCGGGGCAACCGCTTCTCGATATCGTGCCCGAGGACGAGCCACTGCTCGTAGAAATGCATGTCGGCACCCGTGACATCGACAGCATCGAAATCGGCTCAAAGACGCAGATCAGGCTGACGGCCTACAACCAACGCACGCACCTGCCTCTTGACGGCGAGATCAACTATGTGGCGGCGGACCAGTCGGTCGATGAGAAATCGAATGTCTCCTACTACGTGGCGCGTGCCCGCATTGCGGCTTCCTCGCTCAGTGCCAACCCCGACATTCGGCTCTATCCCGGGATGCCTGCCGAGGTCCTGATCGTTCACAAGCCACGCTCGGCGATTGACTACATGGTCTCACCGATTGCGGACAGCCTTAACCGCGCGTTCCGCGAAGACTGAATTAGAACTTAACCACCATACGAAGCCGGCGAAATTCAATTTCGCCGGCAATTTATTTCTAAATTTGAATTGAATTCCAAGTAATAACAAAGATACTTACCCCTTATATCCTAGGGATAATCATCGAAACGACACACAATATACATCTGAGGTAGCAGATAACAGCACAGTACATCTGTATTTATTTTGTTTTTGCTGTTGCCATATGTTTTTTTGCAGTGCAATGTCCCGGCGCTCATCCAAGGTTTGAGGCCAGAGATGGGCGTAAGCAACAACTAAGAGGAGTAGCATATGGCCACGTTGGAAGGCGGCGCGTATGATGACGCCCTTTTTGGCTCACGCTTCGACGACTTCATCCACGCTCGCGCTGGAGATGACTTCGTGAACGGAGGCAATGGCGACGACACCATCTTCGGTGACGAAGGTGATGATCTGCTGTTCGGCGGCAACGGAAACGATGCCCTGTTTGGCGGCTGGGGCGACGACCTCATCCATGGCGACAACGGGAACGACGTCCTGTTCGGCGGCCAGGGTGATGACTTGCTTTACGGCGACAAGGGGAATGATATCCTCATTGGCGGCGGCGGCAGCGACCTGCTCATGGGCGGCAAGGGTAGCGACATCCTATTCGGTGGTGCAGACAATGACGTCATCAACGGTGGTGCCGGCGACGATGTCATGAGCGGTGGCGCTGGCAGCGATGTCTTCGTCTTCGACGGCGGTGGCGGCAACGACGTCATCCTCGACTTCACGCCCGGCGAAGACCTGCTGCAGATTTCGAAGGACATCAACGGCCTCGACATCTCTTCTCCGGAAGATCTGGCATCGCGCGTCACCCAGGTTGGCGGCAACGTCGTGATCGACTTCGGCCATGGCGACACGCTGACGCTTGTCAATGCCGATGCCGACGACATCCAGGCAAACCCGAACCACTACTTCACGATCCATTGAGATTGACCGGCGCGCCCCACTTCCTCCCGGTGGGGCGCCCTCCCTTTTCGTCCTTCAGGAGTAGCGCGTGACGGCAGACGACCGTATCAGAAGCCTCAGCCACGAGTTCGCAAGTGCTGTGGCATTCAGGCTCAGCCTTGATGTTGCTGTGCTGATCTGGGACGCACCCGCAGACCTGCCGGCGAAAACCAAATACGCGCTTTCTGCATCGCGATCCCTCGTTCCTCTTGTCAGCATGACCCTCCCGCGCGCCGACGGCGGGCAACGCGTCTTCTGGGCAATGCGGCCCGGAAACGAGCGCGAGCTTGCGGAAATCGCCGTCGATCACGATGTCCTTCAGACCGTCGTCCTCGAACCGGCTGGCCGGCTTCCGTTCCTCGATATGGCGGCGCAGTTCGCCAGCCTCGCGCCCGAGGGGCGCTTCAAGTTCCTCAACACCCTGCTCACCGTTTGGCGTAGCGCGTTCCGGCTTTCCCGCGACGAGTTTTTTACCGGTCTGGTCGACGACACGATTCATGCATTGAACCTTGGCCAGCGCCCCGCGACGATCTCGTGCCGGCTTGCCCATGGCCGATATCTAGCGGAAACGACCGTCAGCGCCGAGTTCGGCGAAATCAGTGCGATCTACGCGCTGAGCGCCGACGCAGTCCTGCCATTGCCGCAGCAGTTTGCCATCACCGGTCGGGCGGAGCGCGGCTGGCGCAGTTGCCACTTCGTGCTCGAAACACCACGCGCGCCGCAGGCGCTCTCTCTCATGATCATGGGCAAGCGCGGCGTTGCCATCCGCGAGGTCGCCCATCGCGGCTCGCGCTACCCGGGCATCCAGGAATGGTGGCCCGAACACGGCGCCGCTCCGGGCCTCAGAGAATTCGCCGTTCGTTGCCTCTCTGCGATCCCTGAAAGCGGAACGGCGCTCGCAACCGACCTGCAGCTTCGTTCGCCCTTGCCGGCACGCCAAGCCGGAAAATCCCCACTCCACCCCGGTGCAGAGATCGATCTGGCGCTCGCGCTACCCGATGGGTTGCTGGTCGGCGGCTGGACCCGTGACCCGTCCGGCGTGCTTGCGGGCATCGACTATCTTCAGGAAGACGGCACTGCCCTGCCGCTTGACGGCAACTGGTACGAATTCCCGGGCTGGGCCCGTGGCGCGGAAGAAGGCTCGAAGACTGATGTGACAGGCTTCGTCAGCTGGTTGCCGATGCGCGAACCGCTCGGCGCCCTTCTTCAGCCCCGTTTCCAGATGCGGCTTGCCTCCGGCGCCGTCAAACCGCTCGTGCCGAAGCCGCAGCCCTTCGATCCCGCGACACAACGCAACCGCATTTTGCGGGCCGTTCCGCCACAGCATGCCATCGATGCGGCGTTCCGCACGATCCTCGCGCCAGCGCTTAAGGACGTGGAGCAAAGACTGGGAAAGACGATCAGGGTCGATCAGACGAAGGACTTCGGTCCTATGCTTGATGCGCCTATGGTCTCGATCGTCGTGCCACTCTACCGCGTTCTCGACTTCCTGCGCTTTCAGCTCTCAGGCCTCGCCACCGACCCCTTTGTCGCCGCCAATGCCGAGATCATCTATGTGCTGGATTCCCCCGAGATCCACGACGAGACTGAGCACCTGCTCGGCGGCCTTCATCTGCTGCACGGGCTTTCGATGAAGCTCGTGGTGATGAACCGCAACGGTGGCTATGCGCGTGCATGCAATGCAGGCGCGCGCTATGCCCGCGGTTCCGTCGTCGTCATGCTCAACTCGGATGTCGTGCCCTGCGGGCCGGGGTGGCTGGAGACGCTTGCACTCCCGGCGCTCAGAGAGAAGTCGCTCGGCGCGATCGGCCCGAAGCTTCTCTTCGAGGACGGTTCGCTGCAACATGCGGGTCTCTACTTCGCCCGCAACAAGCAGGACATCTGGCTGAACCATCATTTCTACAAGGGCATGCCCGGCGCCTACGCGCCCGCGCAAAAGGCGCGCGTCGTGCCTGGCGTCACCGGTGCCTGCCAAGTGATGCGCCGGGAAGTATGGGAACTCGTCGGCGGCTATGCCGAGGATTTCGTGATCGGCGACTACGAAGACAGCGATCTCTGCCTCAAGATCCGGCAGGCCGGCTTCGACATCGTCTATGAGCCAGCTGCCTGCCTTTACCATCTGGAGCGGCGGTCGATCAGCCGCAGCCAGGATTACACGCGCGGTGTTGCGAGCCAGTACAATGCATGGCTGCACACCGAACGCTGGAACGACGACATCAGCACGCTGATGCCAGCCTACCTCGGTGCCGAAGAGGCGGCAGCGCCGAGCGGTCACAGGACTGCCGCCAGGAGCGCCGCATGAACCAACCCGCACTTCGCAACGCAGACAGCCTGCAAACGGCCTGGCAGCCGAACGAGGACCGCATCGACGGGATGCTTCAAACGGTTCTCAACAATCGTTTCCTGCCACAGCCCGACAGCAACAGCGTGTTCGTCGGAGACGGCAACTACCGGGCGGTTGGCGCCGAGTTTCTCGGCCATTTCATCCGCATGGGCGGATTGCAGCCGGAAAGCAGCGTGCTCGACATCGGTAGCGGCATCGGCCGGATGGCAGTTCCGCTCACACAGTATCTCGACGCCGATCGCGCCCGCTACGTCGGCGTCGATCCGGTCGAAGGCGGTGTCGCCTGGTGCCGCAAGTCCGTGACGCCCGCCTACCCAAACTTCACTTTCGAGCATGTGGACATTGCCCATGAGCTCTACAATCCCATGGGCAAGATCAACGGTAAGGCGCTGAAGCTCCCCTATCCGGATCGAACGTTCGATTTCGCGATCATGACGTCGATCGTCACGCATCTCCCGCCAGATGAAGTGCTTGTCTATTTCAGCGAGATCAGCCGGATGCTGAAGCCCGGTGGCCGGCTTTTCGTGACGGCGTTCTTGGTCGATCGCGTGGCGGCGAAGAATGAAAACGGCAGGCGGGATCCGCGCCTTGGCTTCAATCGCAGCGGCGATGGTCCCTGCTGGTTCGTGCCGGGCCTGCCGCCGCTTGCCGCCGTCGGTTTCGATGACGGCTTTCTCGATCGGGCGCTCGAACGGGCGGGCTTTTCAACGATCCTGAAATCACTCGGCCATTGGCGCGGGCAGGATGCCGGTCACTACCAGGATGTCTTCGTTGCCGAACGCCGGGGTGCAAACGGATGAAGAAGCGCATTCTGGTCGCCGCGCACAATCATCCAGCGCTCCATCCGGGCGGTACGGAGATTTTCGCGCACGACCTCTTCCGCGCCTATCAACGCGCCGGCCATGAGGTACTCTTCCTCGGCGCCACCAACCAGACCCATCGGCAGGTGCGCCCTGGCACGAGCTTCCAGGCGATTGGCTCTGAGGGCGACGAGGTGTTGTTGTGGTCTGGTCATTTCGATCGCTTCTTCATGAGCCAGATCGACCTCTATGGCGTCGTGCCTGATCTCACGGAGCTCTTGCGAGATTTCCAGCCGGACGTAGTCCACATTCACCACCTGCTGCTGCTCGGCGCCGAGTTTCCGCACATCGTGCGCCGGACGTTGCCCGAGTGTCGCATCGTGATGACGCTGCATGACTACTATCCGCTTTGCCACCATGACGGACTGATGGTGCGAACCAGCGGCAAGGAGCTTTGCCACAAGTCGACGCCCGACCGCTGCCACGCCTGTTTCAAGGATATTCCGCTCGACCGCTTCGTGCTTCGCGAGCAGCATCTTAAAGCGCTGCTGCGCACGGTGGATCGCTTCGTATCGCCGAGCCAGTTCCTGAGGCAGCGATACATCGACTGGGGCCTCGACGGGGAGCAGATCGATGTCATCGCCAATGGCTTGCCACGGCGGGACCTTCCGACGCGGAAGGATCGACAGGAAAACGACCGGCCGATCTTTGGTTATTTCGGCAACCTCAATCCCTGGAAGGGCACCACCGTCCTGCTTGAGGCCGCGCGACAACTGATCGACGAGGGCCTACGCTTCGAGCTCAGGGTACACGGCGGCTCGCCGTTCCAAAGCGATAGCTTCAAGGACGAGATCGCCCGCCTGTTCAAGAAGACGGCCCCCACCGTCCAGCAGCGCGGCGCCTACCGGCGTGACGACATTACCGACCTCATCGCCGCGGTCGATTGCACCATCGTGCCTTCGATCTGGTGGGAGAATGCGCCACTCGTCATCGGCGAGGCGCAATCCCAGCGCAAGCCCGTGATCGCGAGCAATATCGGCGGCATGGCCGAAATGGTTCAGGACGGCGTGAGCGGCCTGACCGTTACGCCCAACGACCCGCGGGCGCTTGCCGCCGCCATGCGCCGCATCGCGGAAAACCCGGATCTCAGGCGTCGCCTTTCGGCGAACGCCCGCAAACCCGATGATATCGACGCCACTGCCCGCCGCTATCTCACGCTCATCGACACGATAGAGCCGGCACGAACCGCCGCGGCCTAGAGGAATGACCATGTCTGTAGTAGCCGATAAACCGGATGTCGCACCGGAACAAAACAATGCCAAGCCCTTGAAGGGCCGGGTGGACGCGATCGACCAGGGCCGCGTATTCGGTTGGGCATTCGATCCTGAGACGCCAGAGAAACGGCTCGCCATTCGCGTGCTCTTGGATGGCAAGGTGATCGCCGAGGCACTGGCTGACCGCAACCGATCCGATCTTAAGCGCAACGGGATCGGCGACGGCAACCACGCCTTCGAGATCGCGCTGCCTGACATGGCCAGTGCCCGCACCGGCGAACTGGTTGTCATGGCCTCGACGGAAAAAGGCGGCGAATTGCCACTTCGCGTTCCCAAACCCGACGAACAGGCTGCCGAAGCCCTGATCGCCGCTCCACTGGCAAAGGTCCTCGACAAGCTCGACGTGTTGATGGCGGCACAGCGTCAACTCCAGGTCTCGCAACGCTCGGCCATCCGGCAGAAGCTCGACGATGGCGAGGAAGGCGAAGCTGCGGGCCTTGCAGCAGTCAGTGACGACGTCGCGAGCCTGCGTACGGAAATCACCCAACGATTGACCGATCTCGACGTGCACCTGATGCGTCTCGATGGGGTTGTGGCGGGCATGGAAAAGAGCCTCAATGCCTTGAAGCAACGCTCGAACGGAGACTTGAAGCCGGCATTTCTGCTTCTCTTTGTGCTTGCGGGCTTTACCGCAGGTGCGATCCTGACGCTTCTCCTGCGGACCTGAGGGCGTCTCATGCCCAATCAGGAGCTTTCCCTTTCGCCAAGCCCCGCACCGCTTGCCCGCATCATGCGCAGCGGACGGATCGTGGTGTGCCCGATCGACGAGGCGCTGCTGCTGGTGATCGGCGCCGGCGGCCCGTTGGCCGATCAACTGCCGGTAGAGATCGACGAAGCCCCTGAGACCCAGGCGATCGCCTCCATCATCGGCTGGCGGCTTTCCGCGCCACAGGCATCCGCCACCCATGGTTTCGCCGCGCTTATCCCTGTCGACCGCACGCGTGGCATGCCGGCAACGCTGCGCTTCGGAAGGGAAGGTAGCGGCAAACGCTACGTCGTTGCGCCCCGCGCCGTGTCGACAGGTGATGTCGCCGCGATGCTGAAAGAGCTCGCCGGCCCGCAGGTCGTTCACGTGCTTGGCCGCCTGGTGGACGTGTTGATGAAGCCGCCGCTCGATCCACGGAAGCTGACGGCAATCACAGCCTTGCTCAAGGCGGGAACCGCCAAGGACGGCTACATCGAGCTGCTCGGTGAAAGCCACGATGATGCGATTGCACTCAAGGGCTGGGCGAATGACATTGCCGCGGGCGTTAGCCGCGCCATCATCCGGGCCGAAAACGCATCGGTCGCCGAGTGCAGCATCGCGGTTTTCCCGCGCAACGACGCACCGGAAGATGCGGTCGGTTTTCTGGGCCTCCTGTCTGCGGATGATCTGCCGCGGGCGCGTGACATCCAGGGCATTTTCTATCGTGGGCGTGGCGCCTGGCGCTATGCGCCGGTCCACGAGCGAAAGTTCGTTGCTGGCCCCCTTGAAACGCCGGGACACCTTCGCGCGATGCTGCTCCAAAGCCAGAGCTCGCCGCAGGTGCTGTTGCGCCTGCGCGAGGCGGCCAACGGCTTTGACGGCACAGAAACGATCTCAAGCCTCCCCGTCCCGGTCCGGCTCGGTGTCGACGCGCTCTACCAGGGCGATGAAGGCACTTTTCTGATCTCGGGCTGGATGCTCGACCCGGACGACCATGTGCAAAGCGTCCGATTGCGCAGGGGGCGCGCCGACGCGCGTCTTGATGGCGCCTGGACCCGGACCGAGCGGCTGGACGTAGAAAATGCCTTCGTGGACCGGCCGGAATTCAAGGGGGCGATATCCGGACATCGCCGTTCGCACGGTTTCATCGCTTTCGCGGATGGCCTCGTCGGCGATCCGGCAGCACCGCTTCACCTCGAAGTCACCCTCCGCGATTCTCGTCGCGCCTATATGCCGCTTCACCCGACACGGCTGTCGGCAAGGCATTCGGCGCTGCGGCTGCTCAACGCCATCGATCCGACCAGTTGGGCCTTGCCCGATATCGTCGATCGCCAGATCGTTCCGTTCCTCGATGCTGCTCGCTTGGGTGCACCAGCCATCGAGACCGTCATAGACATTGGCCGCTTCGATGAGGCTGTGGGGGCAGCAATCCTTGTCGCCGTGGGAGAGGCCGAGGAGGATTTTGCCGCCCTGTTGGGTCTTCTGGCGCTCGACCCGCATACGCGGCAGGCGCCGATCGTGCTCGTCCTGCAATCGGAGCAGTTTCGCCGGAGCGCCACCCGTATCCGGCGGCTTGCGGAATTCTATCGCTTGCCGATGCGCCTTTTGTCCGTCGAAGGTTCAGGCGATGCTAGCGACCTGGCGCGGACTGCGGCGCAGGCCGTCGACAATGAGACCGTCATCCTGCTGTCTGCGTCCCTGACGCCCGCCAATCCCGGTTGGTACCAGACGCTCGTTGCGAACTATGAGACAAAAAGCGGAAGCATCATCTCGCCGACCCTTGCCTATGAGGATCATTCGATCCGCTGGGCCGGCAGTTCGTCGCTCGATCGCGCGGATCATCTGCAGTCGAGCCGCTATGCCGGCTATCCGGTCGGCGCTGTGAACCGCCTGAAGCTGACGCGGGTGGCGACCGCGTCGCTCGAGTGCTGCATCATGCCCCGCAAGGCGCTTCTCGACGATACCGGCCCTTCGCCGGCCTATCTCGGTGCGTCTCTCAATGGGCTGGATCTTGCCTTGAGGCTGAGCCGCAGGGGCTACGAATCCTATTGGCTGCCCGCCTTGCAGATGCTCGGGTCGGATGAGGCGTCCGGTGCCGTTTCGGCAGCCACGGCCAGGTACGTGGAGCGTGTCGATCAGACGCTCTTCCGTGGCCGCTGGATGCAGACCGTCGAGCCAGACACCACGACCCACAATGAGGTTTCGGCATGAGTGAGAAGCTCCGCGTGCTGGTCGTCTCGCACGGCCACCCGACCCATTCATTGGGCGGCGCCGAGATCGCCTCCCATGGCTTGCACAAGGCATTGAACGGCCTGCCGGGGATTGAATCGATCTACCTCGCCCGCGTCGGCAATCCCGTGCCGCGCCACGGCGCGTCGGCGCTGATGAGCCTTCGCCTGGCGATGGACGAAGTGCTCTACCATGCCGAGGACTTTGATCATTTCTTCCTGTCCAACGGCGATACCGACGCGATCCGTCGCGACCTCTTGCGCTTTGTGGGAGACATCAAGCCGGACATCGTCCACTTCCACCATATCATCGGCTTCGGGCTGGAAGCGCTCTTTGCGGTGCGCGACGCTCTGCCGAAAGCGCGCATCGTCGTGACCTTCCACGAGTACCTGCCGATCTGTCACAACCACGGACAAATGGTGAAGCGACCCTCGGGCCAGCTTTGCAACGGCGCTTCGCCAATCAGTTGCCACACGTGTTTCCCCGAAATCCCGATTTCGCGTTTCGTGCGCCGCGAGCAGTTCGTGCGGGGCATGCTGAACCTTGCCGACGCCTTCATCGCCCCGAGCGCCTTTCTCGCCAACCGCTATGTCGAGTGGGGCATCGCTGCCGAGAAGATCTTCGTGATCGAAAATGGCATCGTCCTGGGTGAAAAGACGCCCGCGCGTGAACTGCCTGCGCCGACGGCACGTCGCAATCGTTTTGCCTATTTCGGGCAGATGACACCCTTCAAGGGCGTTCACGTGCTGATCGACGCGGTATCGCGTGTGCCCGACGATATCTGGGGCGACGATTCGACGCTGATGATCTTCGGCGGCAACCTCGAGCGTCAGCCGGCCGAGTATCAGGAACGCGTAGCGAAACTGATCGAAGACGCTGGCCGCCGCGTCCGCTTTTACGGTTCCTACCAGAACCAGGACATGCCCAGGCTGATGCGTTCCGTCGACTGGGTTGTGATGCCTTCTGTCTGGTGGGAAAACTCGCCTATCGTGATCCAGGAGGCGCTGCACCACGGACGGCCGATCATTTGCTCTGACATTGGCGGCATGGCCGAGAAGGTCCGCGACCGGCTGGACGGCTATCATTTCCGCGCCGGCAGCGCACAGGACCTTGCGGATCGACTGATCGACGTGCTGAGCACGCCGCGATCATGGGACAACTTTAGGGCAACTCTCAGGCGCCCGATGAGCCATGTCGACTGCGGCCGCGAACATGTCGCGCTTTATCGGAAACTGCTCAAGGAGGAGCAGCCGGTTCACCCCAGCGCCGCTGTGGCCTGAACAGAAAAGCGCTCTGTCTCCGTCACTCACCTCGCATTTACAAGCGACCGACTTCCCGACCCGACGGACATTCCATTGCTTATCGGGCAATGGAATGTCCTGGTTTTTTAAAGGTCAACTTGAACGGTGGAACCGGCGCCAAGCGCCGGAATGGAATTAATCGCCGTTCGGTGCCCACCATCTATGGAAATGATGAACCGGTCCCCGCCCCTGCCCGATTTTGAGCGCTGCTGCGGCAACAAGCGCCTCATGCAGATAGGTCTTGGCAGCGACAACCGCGTCTTGAAGCGTCTGCCGACGGGCAAGACCGGCGGCGATTGCGGCAGACAGCGTGCAGCCGGTGCCATGATCGTTCCTCGTCTCAACCCGCGGGCGCGACAGGCGCAAGGGAGTGTCCCCGTTAAAGAGGATATCAGCCGCTTCGTCGCCCTTCGCATGCCCGCCTTTCATCAGCACGGCGCGCGCACCAAACTTCAGGAGCCTCTCCGCCTGGCGGGCCATTTCCGTCTCGTTCTCGGCAATCGCGCGGCCCGTCAACAGAGCCGCTTCGGGCAGGTTGGGCGTCACGATAAGCCCAAGCGGCAGCAATTCCTCCTTGAGCGTCGCGATCGCATCCGGACGCAACAAAATGTCACCTGAAGTGGCGACCATCACCGGATCGATGACTGCTAAATGCCCGTATCGCTTCAGGCCGGATGCGATCGCAGCAATGGTCTCCTGGCGGGACACCATTCCGACCTTCGCAGCGCCAACCGCGAGATCCGAAAACACAGCATCGATCTGAGCTGTGACAACAGCCGGAGAGATATCCTCGACGGCCGTGACACCTCTGGTGTTTTGCGCGGTGATGGCGGTAATCACGCTGGCACCATAGACGCCGAGCGCCGAAAACGTCTTCAGATCCGCCTGGGCGCCAGCACCACCACCGGAATCTGAGCCTGCGATGGTAACGGCGATAGCGGTCATGCCTGGGCCCGCTGAAATGTAGAAGCAGCTCCAAAGATTGCGAACGCGCTCTCAAGCCACCGGCTCAAGCACGCGCAAACTGAGGCGGGTCTTCCGGGCAACCTGGAAGATAGATTGAGCCGATGGGTCGGTCGCCCCGCTCCCTGCAGTTCTTCGTCGCTACATTCTAAACAGCGTATTGGCACCAACAATCTCCCGAAACCAAAAACACGGAGATCCGGATGAACGGCGAAGACGCGGGGGGGCCAGAGAGGCCCTTGCCGTTCCTACGCCGGTATGATCCGGATCAGGTTCAAGGGTCTGGCTCACCGCCATCTCAGCACCGTCAGGTGCGCCCCTCGGCAGGCATGAATGCTATGGGAGCGTGGGAGGGGATGTCAATTGCTTGAGTTCAGCATGCGCGTATGTAAGCCGGTTCGATGCGGGCGAAGGAGGCCCTTAAAGGATACAAACAGAAAAAGGCCCCTTTTGCCTCAAGAGCATAAGGAGCCTTCCGTCTGAGCGTTCGACTTCACAGACGCTGGTAGACTAGCCACGTCAAGGCCGTTAAGGCAAGGGGGTTTGGAAGGCGAACCTATGCAATCCCGGAGTGATTTGGTCGGCAGCACTGCCGTTTCACTCAGTGACGACGCGCCTTCCACGCAGAACCTTAGATGTAAGGCCTCATCGCATCAATATCACCGCAATGCTTTGAGAATTGCACTTGCTCGGGCCAACGCCACTTCGGCTGCGCGCAGTTCGAGTGTGACAGACAGAATATCGCGGTGTGCCATTGCGAGCACAACCTGCAACACTTCATCAGAGTGTCTCGCCAGAAAAATGAGGTGCCATCCGTCGGGGCCGCGATCGCGAGGACCCGGCCGTCTTTCATTTGCTCAACGGCCACGTTCGTCTCGACGTGTTCAAAAAGCTTGGCCAAACCGAAGTCGTCTGTCTCGTTGCAACTGAAGACGAGGCCTTCACCTATAATCGGCGTCTTAGCCGGCTGGCGACGATCGAAGAAAAAATGATCCTGACTGCGATCGAGAAAGGTGTTTCGGAAGAGAGGATTGCGCGCGTCCTCCACGTCAATGCGTCCAGTATCCGGCAAAAGAAGAACTTGCTTGACGGGATCTGCCCGGAGGCGGTGGAGCTGTTCAAGGACAAGCACGTGCCAATCAACACGCTAGTGCAGTTTAAGAAGATGAAGCCGTTGCGCCAGATCGAAGCAGCTCAACTGATGGCCGCAATGAACAAGCACACGATCGCCTATGCTCGTTCTCTGGTAGCAGCAACGCCAGGAGCCATGCTCGTGGGGCCGAAGAAGCCCATCAGGGGCTTAACGGTGGACCAAATCGCTTTAATGGAAAACGAGGCAGCCAGTCTCGACCGTGAATTCAAGGCGATCGAACATGACTTTGGAACCGATCATCTCGATCTGGTGCTCACGACTGGGTATCTGATCCGCCTGCTCAGCAATGGACGCGTCGTTGGCTACCTCGCTTAGAAATTCCCCGATATCTTGGCAGAGTTCCAAAAAATCTCGGAGCTTCGGAAGGCAGCTTAGGAAACCGGTCCTTGCATGTTGCTGAGCGGCTGCAGGAAATTTCTGACCGCAATGTTCTATTTAGCTGTCCGCTTAGTGCACTGGTTCTCTCGCTTGATGCAGGCTGTCTCAGCCGTCGAGCATTCGGCAACGCCGTTCACGACAGCGCAGTGCGAGCATTGATCGGTGAACTCCATGCAATCCGGATTGGCCTTGATGAAGTCCCGCAGGCTGGCATCCTGGGTCTGCTGCGGTGTGGCAGTAGCATCAGCACCGGGCATATCCGCCGCGTGAGTGACGGTCATCCCCGCCATGGCAAGCGCCAGGCAAAGCGCGGCGCGATAGGTGGCATGCCTCATCCCCTGCTCCTCCTCAGCGCAAATCCGGACGCGGCGCAAAACGGCTCTCCGTTCGGGACTACACAATTTCAGAGAGTGCCGTCACAACGGCCGTCGCGCAAGCGACCGTCCCCCGCGTCACCCCAGTTCGTTGCGGATCGCCCGCATAAAGACCTTCGCGCCGACGCCGATCAGGCCATCCGGAAAGTCGTAGTCCGGATTGTGCAGCCGCGCATGGTTTTCGCCGGCGCCCAGGAAAAACATCGCCGATGGCGCCACCCGACCAAAGAGCCCGAAATCCTCCGACCCCTTCATCGGCAACACGCCCTCGCCGTGATCGTGGCTGACGCCCTCCGCGTCCATGGCGCGTTCCAGCGCGATGACTGCCGCTTCCGCATTGCTGCATTGGTGGAACACGTCCTCATAGCCGATCGTAACCTTCAGCCCCGCAGCCTCCGTCTCCTTGGCAACCAGCGCCTCGGCGCGGGCCACGAGATCGGCCATGCGTTCGTCGGTCAGCGTCCGCAGCGTCGCCCAGATCTCGGCATAGCCGGGGCTGATGCCGAAGGCCGCCTCGCCGAGGCGCGCATGCGTCACCGTCACCAGCGTATAATCCTCGTCGAGCGACCCGTTATTGCCAAGCGCCGTCAGGCCCGAAAGCAGCGCGGCAACAGCAAAGGTCGGCGCAATGCCGTCCTCCGGCGTCGAGGCATGCGCCGTCTTGCCGAAAAGCGCAATCCGCATGCCACGCGAGGCGCAATTGACCGGCCCGGTACGCAGCGCCACATGGCCAAAGCTTAATCCCGGAAAATTGTGCAGGGAGAACACGAGGTCCGGCTTGATCTCCGCAAATTTCGGATCGGCGAGCACGGCCGATGCACCCGCGCCGTTCTCCTCCGCCGGCTGGAACATCAGGATCGCGCGGCCCTTCACCGGCCGCTCGCGCCCCAATCCCTTGGCGAGCGCCATCAGGATTGTCATGTGCCCGTCATGGCCGCAGAGATGCCCCTTGCCCGTGATCTCCGAGCGATGTCCGATCTCCGAAATCTCCTCGATCGGCAGCCCGTCCAGCTCGGCCCGCACCATGACGGTTGGCCCCGGCTCCCGGCCTTCATAGATCGCCGCCACCCCATGCCCGCCAAGACCTCTGATCACCACGTCCGGCTTCGTATCAGCCAACGCCGCAACGATCGTTTCCGCCGTCTCCCGCTCCTCGCCTGAGACCTCCGGTCGCCGGTGCAGTTCGCGCCGAAACGCAACGAGCGCCTGAAGTTCACGGTCAATTAGAAACATTATGGTACTCCACGAAAAACTCCGCGCTCTCGCCACAACCCCCGCGTCATGGAGCTAGATCACGGCTCTCTCCATCAGCCTGGACGCGTCCGAAGCCTCACGTTAGACCACCTCGGCACTTCAAGGGAAAGCCTAAAGCGGCGACCGATACCAACCATATGATCGCGAACCGATTTGATGCCAGGGACCTTGTAGTTCCTCCAGCACGAACAGCGGCGGACCGACCGAGCTATTGAGAATAAAGGCGCGATGGCTTGTTGCCCTTTCCGCCCCTGCTTGTGAGAAACGCCATATTCGTTCACCACGCGCGTTTCGTCATCTGGGCGACAACCCTTGGCTCCTGGTTTGCCGTAAAGACGCTGCTTGCTTCAACGCGACAGACACTCGTTCATGGGCAGCAACTTGTTGTATTGTCCGCAAGAGACTCCAGACCGCCCGCAGATCTTTCCTTTGGGCCGCGGTCATCCCGGCTGCAACCTCGTTGAAAACCTCTCCATTGGCATCCCTCGCCGCGATTGCGAGAAAAGTGCGCTCACCAAACCTCTCGGTCACGGCCTTCGAGAACCGCTCAAGCTCAGCCCTCACCTTGCTGTGGGCATGCACAACGTGGAGAGCACTTTGCACATCCTCGCGGCCAATCGCGTCTCGTGCCTCCGTCAGAACCTGCCTTGCCTGTGATGAAAGCGCCGGGATGTCGATCGCGAGCTTCGTACGCAGTTTCTGCTCCTCCGCTCGGTATTTCTCCTCTGCTTGGTGGCGAAGCCGAATGTAGAGCGCGAGGTTCCGTGAAAGTGCGGGCACGTTCGCAAGCGCGCGCTCGCGGTCCTGTTTGTCAGTTCGCCAAGCAAGTACTCCATTCTTTCCATTGAGGGCACCAAACGTCTCAGGACTACGTGCAATCTTGGCAAGAGTTGCGCCGGCCACGTTTTCGTTCTTGAGCATGGCCTCGACATCAATCGCATTGAAGGCCATCTGCGGATCAGCATAGACGAGCCGAAAACGCGAACTCACATCCTCCCATTGCCGCTTCAGACCCGCATCGGCCGCAAGCCTCTCCTCGATAGTCTCCGCAAAGGTCCTAGAAAAGGTCTTGATTCCGGCGAGCATCGGAACTTCGTCGCCGCCTGCGCCGGATTGCTTCATTTGCGCGACTGCGGTGGTGAGCCGGAAGCGTTGGCCAATCGTCATCAACCTCTGAACAAGGTCGCTAAGCCGCTGCTTCTGTCGTACAGTCCATTCGAGACGATCACGAACGAGCGTGCGTGCCACTGCCATCAAGTGCAAACCTCGAACCTCGGCAAAACGCAAGGCATGCCGGTAGAGGGAACGATCTGTGTAGTCGAGCGTCGATTCCTTTGCATTTGCGCGAGACAATACTGAAACCAGCCCACCAGCATTCTCGAACGAGCGTCGCCCGTAGTAGATCGCTAGCTCTTCGCGGTGTCGCGTCATACCGACATAGGCCAGATGTCGATCGAGTGAGAGGGAAGCCAGTAACTTCACATTATCGACCGTTGTGCCCTGGCTTTTGTGTATCGTGGTAGCGTAACCAAGATCTACGTTCGGGTATGTTCGACTTTCCACGGTCACAGGGCGGCGATGGTCGTGATCACCAACCTCCACTACGATCCGATTAAGGCGAGCGTCGAGCACACGACCGATCATGCCGTTTTTGACGTTTAGCATTGCGTCGTTTTTCAAGAACACAATTTGGTCGCCCGGCGCGAAGTGGCGCACTCCCCCTTCCGTGGCAAACGGAAGCCCTTTTCCAACCATGCCGCGCTCCACAAGATTGGCACGCGCCTTCTCGTTCAATGTCCGAACGTCGCGACGCAAATGCGCGAGTATCAATGAGGTCTTTGTTGGGTTGTAGTCTCTGGCCCAATCGGCGATTAGCGCTTCTACTGCTCCTGCTTTCAGCCCGGTGCTGACGATTCTGTCGTGGACTCCGTAGGCACGGACCGCGTCCCCGACTTGTCCGCGAGCGAGGGCCAGTGACGCCGTTCGCATCCAGTCTTGGCGTTGGCGGTAAATAGTATCCAGTTCAGAGTAGCCGACGCGCTCCACAATGGCGCGAAATGGTGCACCCGCCGCGATTGGCTGGAGTTGATCCGGATCGCCAACCAAAACAAGTTTCGCTCCCTCCTTGGCGACGGTCTCGATCAGGAACGCCAACTGCCGCGACGAGACCATACCCGCCTCATCAAGAACGAACACTGTCTTGTTGTTGAGGGTGGCGCGTCCATTTGCCCAACGCCGCTCCCAAGAAGAAAGTGTCGCGGCGCAAATCCCCGCCTCCTTCTCCAATCCCTCTGCAGCCTTGCCGGCGAGTGCGCCCCCGACCACTTGATACCCGGCCGCCTCCCAGATTTCCCGCGCAACCTTCATCATTGTGGTCTTGCCGGCGCCGGCACGACCAACAACCGCAGCAAGTCGGCCCCCACCTGTAACATTCGCGATGGCCGCCTGTTGCTCTTTGGACAGGCGCGACACCGACATAGCACGCGTCAGCTCTTTCCGGATGCCGTCGGATGATTGACGCGCCAACCAAGCAGCACGTTTGGCCATTTCGGCTTCCAGACGGATCAGTTTCCGCGTCGTGTATTTGGCTGGAAAACGAGCGCCAGTTATTAAGTCAATACGCTCGCGATCGATACGCAAGATCTCCGGAGATTGGAGGATACGTGCCATGAGTTGGGCGAACACCCTCTCATCGTCGGTATATCGATGAAGCACCTTGGCGATGTCGCGTTCGTCGAAGACACTTTTCTGGCTAACGATGAGGTCAAGTACTATTTCCGGCCTGCGTTGAATGCGGCGGGTGTTCCTTGCACGCAGCTCCGCTTGCAACTCAATCGACTTCGGTTTTCGGAAAACCGGTGTCTTTTCGCGCTCTATTCTCCGCTCAATAGCCTTCGTTTCAGCGCTAAAGCGGATGATTGGCTCAAGGTCGATGCCCTGCCGCTCGAATGATCTCCCATCAATCCGGAGATCGAGACCAGCAAGCGCCAAATGACGATTTTGGCAGGCGAACCAACCGTCACGAAAGGCATTGAATTCCGCAAGTCCGCCAACCCAATTTCGGTAGACAATTCTGCCGTTGGAACTGCGCCGCGGCATACCATCGGTTGAAACCACCTTTATTTTCTTCGATCCAAAGCCTTGGACGGTGAGTGGCCGGAGCGTCATCATAAGATGTGCGTGAGGATTTCCGGGAGTGTTGTGGTAGACCCAATCAGCCACCATGCCGTTCCCTAGGACATGTTGCGCGACGAACTCGCGCACCAATGCAATGTTCTGATCGCTCGTAAGTTCGATTGGAAGTGCAAGTGTCACATCCTTGGCAAGCTGGGCGTCCAGTCTCTCTTCGAAATTCTCCACGCGGTTCCAGAATGCTTCCGATGCACGTGCGGCCGAGGGATCAGCCGCAATCGACCGCAACCACTCCGGCGCATCGACGGGAATGGCAAATTCCTCGTGCAAAAGATCACGCTTTTCAGAATAGTTCGCCGTACTGGCTTCGCGCTCAAAGTACATCTTCGCTCGATGCCTGTATGCAGCAGAAAGAACGGCGCTTCGTCCTTTCCCGCGACTAATAACGTTGACGTCAAAATGGGGGCTGACCACGACATTTTGCTCCCGCTTCGATGCGAATTTCCGCCAATTCCGGGTGGCGCCATCCGACCATGTTAAGAGCTGAGCCTTTAGGCGCATGTCTGGCCTTGCTGGACGCTTCCCGGAAGTGCCAATGAAGGTCTGTGTTCCATGCCCATTGCGAAAGGGACAAAAGTGCTCCCCAATTTGCGGGGTGGGCGCTTTGCCGGTTCAACGGTCTGGCATAGCCCAAGTATTACGGCTGCAGCTGCTGAAGCTTCACAAATCCCGCGCATGGCGCGCTGATTCACAACCAAACGAGAATGCATGCCGACGAGGTGAGAGACCGCATGCCGCGCGGTTATGCGCAAGCGAGAGCGTCCGTGGCTTACCTCACCTGCCCGGCCGGGCCAGCGACCGGGCAATGTCGATGATGTCGTCGCGAGATGCGGTTGGATCCTCTTTATTCCAGGCGACACCAAGCCCGATCTTGAGATCAACGCCGCGCACGGGTCTGAGCTCGAAGTTCCGGTTCGGGAGATCCTTTGTCCATTCAGGCGCAAAGCCGATGCCCAACCCCGCTGACACGAGCGACACCAGCGAGAAGGTATCATCGCAGCTATAGGCGATGTTGCCGGTCAAACCGTGGGTTTCGAACATCTCCGAGAAATAGCGCTCCGAGTATGAAAGGTTCTGACGGGAGAAGGCGATGATCTTCTCGGAACGAAGATCCTCGATGTCGATCTCGCTTCGGAGCGCCAGCAGGCTCGTCTTTTCAACGGCCAAGAGATAGCGCTCGTGCGCGATCGAGAAGAAGCGCAGGGATCCGATGTTTTCGACGGGGCGAATGAAGCCGAGATTGATCTGGCCGTTTTCGATCGACCGGATGATGTCGCTGGTCGATCCGCTTGTCACATGCAAAGTGACATCCGGAAACTTCCGGCCGATGCGGGCGAGAAACGTCGGCAGGACGCCTATGGTCGCGGGATAGACAGTTCCGATCTTGATCGTGCGCGCTGCCTTCCCAGCCACTGAGCGCGCCACCTCCATCGACAGCCCGACATCACCAATGATCCGGACCGCCCGGTCGTAGAACACCTCCCCTGCCCGCGTCAGCTCGACACGCCGCGTCGATCGCTCGAGCAGCCGCACACCGAGCTCCTTCTCCAGCGCCTGGATGTGCGAACTCAGCGCCGGCTGGGCAATGCGCATCCGTGCGGCCGCCCGATTGAAATGGAGCTCCTCGGCCACCGCAACAAAATATGAGAGTTGGCGTAGTTCCATTATCAATATCACCGAATATACGACGGGCGGCGCTTTCGCGCACTCCGATGAGAAGTGTCGTCCGGATGTTTTGTAATAAGGGACCTACAGTCCGTCGATTGTCAAGCGACCAATATCGCATGGTGCGCTATGGACATCAGACAAACCATTGGATGGAACCTGCGCAGGCTTCGCGTCGCTAAAGGGCTGTCTCAAGAAAGGCTTGCCCTGGAAGCGGGTATTGATCGGTCCTACGTCGGGCGTATAGAGCGCGGCCTGGAAAACGTCACGGTTTCCACACTTGAGGCGTTGGCCAAAGTTCTGGACGCATATGTAGCCGAGCTATTTGCTCAGGTGGATGAGAGAGCATCGCGTCCTGTCCCCCTTCGTTCCGGGAGAAAACCGAAGGCTTCATAGCCTTTTGAACGATAGGCCTTACGCGTTCCATTGCAATACCCGCCACTTCTGGCAGACTACCCACCTAGCACGGCCGCTACCGCGGAGTAAGTTGGACATCCACACCACGCATTTGTGCATGTCAGGCAACATAGGCGCTGCACTACGAATTCTGATTGCTGCAAAAAGAACAAGTGTCGCGGCCACTCCAGCCTCACTCCTCCCGGAACATCCGATGGAGGTGGTCCGTTAGCGGCTTAGTCAAATATGAAAGAACCGTGCGGTCGGACACCCGGATAAAGACCTCTGCAGGCATTCCAGGATATAGGTAAAAGTGGTCTGTACTTTCCAAATACTCGTTTCGTGGCCATACGCGGACTGGGTAGTAACTGATTCCCGTAAGTTTATCGGTCACTAGGTCTGGCGCGACTCCCTTGACGTATCCGTCCAATTCTGGCGTGGTCCGCAGATTGAAGGCAGTGAACCGTATGTTAACTGTCTGGCCGACCCGGACCTGATCTATATCTTTGGGCGCCAACCTCGCCTCAAGCTCGAGATCAGCACCGCCGGGCACGATCTGCATGAGCGTTTCGCCTGGATTGATCACACCGTTCACTGTATGCACAGAGAGTTGGTGCACCCTACCGGCAATGGGCGCGACGATATCGAGCCGGCGCAACTGATCCATGACAGCGGTACGCCGCTCCTCGAACTCAACAATCCTCACCTCGATCTCTTGCAAACGTACAAGGCGCCAATGCGTACCTTTGCGGCTGGGTGTGAGTATTCGATTTGATTATCCGGGGAACCGGTTGAGCATAAGTATGACCTATCATTGGACGCCCAAGATTCGCAGGTGGCGCTTGGAAGAACGTGTGTGCCCAAAGCATAGATCGCTCTGAGATTTATGCCGGCGCATGACGTTTGCGTTCGGCGATTTGGCTGAGTGAAGAGCCCGAGAGGAAGCCAACTTCACCCTGAATCCGAACACAGCTCCGGGGCGGCGGCCGGTTAAGTGGGACTTCTCAGCGCCTCTTATTGAGCATGGCGACCACCGCCTCGCGCATCCGCCAAATTCTCGAGGCGCGCATTCTTTCAATTGCGTCAGCGCGCTCCTCGAGCCTAGCGTTTGCGGCATCGAGAAGCTTTCTTAGTCGTTCGCACTCGGACGTGGCGGAGTTCCGCATTTCGAACGAGGACGTCTCGACGGCGGCCACCAACTGGCGAACTGATGATAGCTCGCTTCGCAAAATCTCGACCTCTTCGACTTTTTTTTCCAAGGTTGGGCGGACGCTGGAAATATCATCCCAGGCTAAACGTGCCACAAGGTCACTTGACGCGCTGCGTATACGAGCACTCCAACCGACTGCGTCCGTGTGCATGAGATCAGAAAAGACCTCCTGTTCCGTCATCCCATCAGGGATCGCGACGCGCAGGGGCGCCGGCCACCAGCTCACGCTATCCGCGATCTTCAACAAAGTGGCGAGTCGAAATGTCGACGAATGTCGGGAGTTCTTTCTCCTGGCACTGAAATGCAAAACGGTCGGCATACGACAATAAGATACCGGGTTGCGGGGGTTCTCAGCAATAATCTTTCGCCACAAATACCAGTCCGCTGCTACAGGTATGTCTTCCGGCCACGAGTCCCGTGCTGGAAGGCTGTTAACACGGTAGAGAAAGCAACTTGCAGCAATGCTGTTCCCTCTAGTCATAAAAGTTCTAAGTTCATTCGCTACCGTGAGATTGGCGAGGAAGGGTGCGGCAATACCATCTGTGGACACCCAGAGCGCCTGGCCGTAGGCAAGAGCTGCCCCTCCCTGGAGTTCTTTTAGTAAGAGTTCCAAATGGTCGGGGAATAGCAGATCATCGTCTGCCGCGAATCCAATGATCTCTCCGCGCGATTCACGCAACGCCGCATTGCGATTCGCATAGCCAAAATGGGGAGCCTTCGGCAGATCAAGGAAGCGAATGCGAGGGTCACGATAACGGGAAACAATGTCTCCCGTGCCTTGCGCGCAGCCGTCACCAACGACAAGCAATTCGAAGTCTCCGACCGTTTGCGCCAGGACCGACTCGATTGCAAACCCGATGACGTCGGTTCGAGAATGTGTCGGCATCAAAATTGAGACAAGCGGTCGACTTACCATCCCCTCACGTTCCCAAAGCTGTAGGGGATCAGTTCCGAGTCTATCGGCAGTCGATACTTGTCGGGGTTTGAGTGGTCGTACTGAATGGTCGGGAAGTTCATTACAACAACATCGGATGTTCCGATGTTGCGATCCGCATGCCAGACAAACTTTGGCACATTGATCAATCGCGGGCGCGAGCCCGACAAATACACCTTGCAGATTTTGCCGCGGGTACTGGACTCCGGTCGTGGATCGAACAGCACCAACTCTAGTTCACCGGTCAGAACGAAGTAGCGGTCCTCGTGCAACTTGTGCAGACCCCACCCTTTCACCATGCCGGGCCGGATAGTGAAGACATAGGAGAACACCAGCGGATCGGGATGCCACCCCCATCGCGGGTCGTAGATCTCGGTTACGCTGCCCCGATCATCGTCATGTCTGACGCTTTCGTAGAAGCTCATGCCATCCAGTAACGGTGCGGTGCTGCGTCGATTTTCATCAACCGTACGCTGGTCTTGGACGGCCGCTTCCAGCGTTTCGCGAAGCAGGTCTTTACATACAGGAACATCCAAGCCGTTCGCCACGATTCTCTTCCCCGCTACCCACTAGGTGGTATGCCACGATTGAAGATGGGAAGCCATATCCCGCAGAGGCGGCGTGTCTCGCATTGTCGACAGAACTCGAGACGTTTTGAGGGCAACCGACGGTCGCGTCCCCACAAGTGGTGTAGCTGGGCGGTAGCGAAGCCGCTCGCGAGCGCGCCCTCGACAGCGCCGTAGCGAGCGAGCGGCGTAGCGGTGGTCATCGAAGTTCCCCGGTAGGGTCGGGTTGCTGACACCAACCTGATTCGAAGGAACCATCGATGACCGACGACATGATGAACCTGCGCGCGCTCGTGGAGAAGACCCCGGATTGCGATCTCCTGCGCGAGATGATCGGCTTCGCCGCCGAGCGCCTGATGGAGCTTGAGGTGGGGGCCGCCACCGGCGCCGCCTTTGGCGAGAAGACCCCGCTGCGGCTGGCCCAGCGCAACGGCTACCGCGAGCGCGACTGGGAGACGCGAGCCGGCACGGTTGCGGATTTCGGATTAACGGGACAGCGATTCCGGTAAATCCCGGACAGTCGTTTCACTAAATCGCGGACAGTCTCGCGGGGTCGACCTTCGTTCGCCTGGTTGATGTCATTTGTTATTGATTTCGGC